>Ga0268299_1000712_pt1 | contig 87836 bp, 61 predicted proteins | sample NOBtaG_FD_193484 | JGI IMG/M metagenome (GOLD analysis project Ga0268299, IMG submission 193484) | Activated sludge microbial communities from bioreactor in Nijmegen, Gelderland, Netherland - NOB reactor | ecosystem: Engineered > Bioreactor > Aerobic > Activated sludge | place: Netherlands... | reverse complement strand
CGTCGCCATCGTCATCGTCCGAGGGGTCTTGCGAACCGTCGGGGTCCTGCGAGCCGATGCCGCCGCCCGGATTGTTGTCGGCGCCGTTGTTCGGCGTCGAATCCGGGTCGTACTGGTCGCTGTCCGTGACCTGGGCCACGTTGGCGTAGGTGCGACCGGCGATCGGAGCAAGTACCGTGGCCTGGAAAGTCAGCACGGTGCTGCCGCCGTTGGACACACTCAGGCCCGTCCACGTGATGGTTGAGCCGGAGAGCGAGCCGCCGCCGGAAATATTCGAGATGGAGCCGTAGCCGTTCGGAACGACATCCTGAACGCTCACGCCGGTGGCCGCGTTCGGGCCGGCATTGCTGACGGTGATCGTGAAGGTCACCACGTCGCCCACGTTCGGGGTGGCGTTGCTGACTGTTTTGACGAGGTTCAGGTCGGCTACCTGCGGGGTGGTTACCGCGTCGTCGCCGTCGTCGTCATCTGCCGGGTCTTGTGTGCCATCGGTGTCTTGCGAACCGATGCCGCCGCCCGGGGTGCTGTCCGCGCCGTTGTTGGGCGTGGAGTCCGGGTCGTACTGGTCGCTGTCCGTCACCTGCGCCACGTTGGCGTAGGTGCGGCCTGCTATCGGAGCAAGCACGGTGGCCTGGAAGGTCAGTGCCGTACTGCCGCCGTTGGACACACTCAGACCCGTCCACGTAATGGTGGAACCGGAGAGCGAGCCGCCGCCGGAAATATTCGAGATGGAGCCGTAGCCGTTCGGAACGACATCCTGCACGCTCACGCCGGTGGCCGCATTCGGGCCGGCATTGCTGACGATGATGGTGAAGGTCACCACGTCACCCACGTTGGGGGTGGCGTTGCTGACGGTTTTCACCAAATTCAGGTCGGCTACCTGCGGGGTGGTCAAAGCGTCGTCGCCGTCGTCATCGTCCGAGGGGTCTTGCGAACCGTCGGGGTCTTGCGAACCGATGCCGCCGCCCGGGGTGCTGTCCGCGCCGTTGTTCGGTGTGGAATCCGGGTCGTACTGATCGGAATCGGTCACTTGTGCCGTGTTGGCGTAGGTGCGTCCGGCTATCGGAGCAAGCACGGTGGCCTGGAAGGTCAGCACCGTACTGCCGCCGTTGGACACACTCAGGCCCGTCCACGTGATGGTGGAGCCGGAGAGCGAGCCGCCGCCGGAAATATTTGAGATCGAGCCGTAGCCGTTCGGCACCACATCCTGTACACTCACGCCGGTGGCCGCGTTCGGGCCGGCATTGCTGACGGTGATGGTGAAGGTCACCACGTCGCCCACGTTCGGGGTGGCGTTGCTGACCGTTTTGACGAGGTTCAGGTCGGCCACTTGCGGGGTGGTTGTCGCGTCGTCGCCGTCGTCGTCGTCGTTCGGGTCCTGAGTCCCGTCATTTTCCTGCGAGCCGATGCCGCCGCCGGGAGTGCTGTCCGCGCCGTTGTTGGGCGTGGAATCCGGGTCGTACTGATCGGAATCCGTGACTTGGGCAACGTTTGCATACGTACGTCCGCCAGTTGGGGCGAGTACGGTTGCCTGGAAGGTCAGCACCGTGCTGCCTCCGTTGGCCACGTTCAGACCCGTCCACGTGATGGTGGAACCGGACAACGAGCCGCCGCCGGAAATGCTGCCGATGGAGCCGTAGCCGTTCGGAACTAAGTCCTGCACGCTCACGCCGGTGGCCGCGTTCGGGCCGGCATTGCTCACCGTGATGGTGAAGGTCACCACGTCGCCCACGTTGGGGGTGGCGTTGCTGACTGTTTTAACCAAGTTCAGGTCGGCCACTTGCGGGGTGGTCGTCGCGTTGTCGCCGTCGTCGTCGTCGTTGGAGTCCTGTGAACCGTCGGGGTCTTGCGAACCGATACCGCCGCCGGGGGTGCTGTCGGCGCCGTTGTTGGGCGTGGAATCCGGGTCGTATTGATCGGAATCTGTCACCTGGGCTATGTTGTTGTAGGTACGACCGGCAATCGGAGCAAGCACCGTGGCTTGGAAAGTCAGCACCGTACTGCCGCCGCTGGCCACGCTCAGGCCTGTCCATGTGATGGTGGAACCACTCAACGAGCCGCCGCCGGAAATACTGCCGATCGAGCTGTAGCCGTTGGGCACCACATCCTGCACGCTAACGCCGGTTGCTGCATTCGGGCCGGAATTGCTGACGATTATGGTAAAGGTCACCACGTCGCCCACGTTGGGGCTGGAGTTGCTGACCAATTTTACGAGGTTCAGATCGGCGACCTGCGGGATGGTCACCGCGTCGTCGCCGTCGTCATCGTCTGCCGGGTCCTGTGTCCCGTCATTTTCCTGCGAGCCGATGCCGCCGCCGGGGGTGCTGTCGGCGCCGTTGTTCGGCGTGGAATCCGGATCGTATTGGTTGGAAGCCGTCACCTGCGCCGTGTTGACGTATGTGCGTCCGGCGATCGGGGCCAGTACCGTGGCCTGGAAGGTCAACATGGTGCTGCTTCCGCTTGGTATGCTCAGGCCCGTCCAGGTAATGGTGGAACCGCTCAGCGATCCGCCGCCGGAAATGCTGCCGATCGAGCTGTAGCCGTTCGGAACTATGTCCTGCACGCTCACGCCGGTAGCCGCGTTCGGGCCGGCGTTGCTAACGGTTATGGTGAAGGTCACCACATCACCCACGTTCGGGGTGGCGTTGCTGACGGTTTTCACCAAATGCAGGTCGGCCACTTGCGGGGTGGTGGTCGCATTGTCGCCGTCGTCGTCGTCGTTGGGATCCTGTGAACCGTCGGGGTCTTGCGAACCGATACCGCCGCCGGGAGTGCTGTCCGCGCCGTTGTTCGGCGTGGAGTCCGGGTCGTACTGGTCGGAATCGGTCACCTGGGCTATGTTGTTGTAGGTACGTCCGGCAATCGGAGCAAGCACCGTGGCCTGGAAAGTCAGCACCGTACTGCCGCCGTTGGCCACGCTCAGGCCCGTCCACGTGATCGTGGAACCGGAAAGTGAACCGCTGTTGGAAATATTCGAGATAGAGCCGTAGCCGTTCGGAACCACATCCTGCACGCTCACGCCGGTAGCCGCATTCGGGCCGGTATTGCTGACCGTGATGGTGAAAGTCACCACGTCGCCCACGTTCGGGGTGGCGTTGCTGACGGTTTTCACCAAATTCAGGTCGGCACGCTGCGGGACTACTACGGCGTCGTCGCCGTCATCATCGTCGTTTGCGTCCTGCGTACCGTCATTCTCCTGAGAACCGATACCACCACCGGGCACGTTGTCGGCGCCGTTGTTCGGGGTGGAGTCCGGGTCGTACTGATCGCTGTCCGTCACCTGAGCCACGTTGGCATAGGTGCGTCCGGCTATAGGAGCAAGCACGGTCGCCTGGAAGGTCAGCACCGTACTGCCGCCGTTGGACACACTCAGGCCCGTCCACGTGATCGTGGAACCGGAGAGCGAGCCGCCACCGGAAATATTTGAGATAGAGCCGTAGCCATTCGGAACAACATCCTGCACGCTCACGCCGGTGGCCGCATTCGGGCCGGTATTGCTGACCGTGATGGTGAATGTCACCACGTCACCCACATTCGGGGTAGCGTTGTTCACGGTTTTCACCAAATTCAGATCGGCAACCTGCGGGGTGGTGTTTGCGTCATCGCCGTCGTCGTCGTCGTTGGCATCCTGCGAACCGTCGGGGTCTTGCGAACCGACGCCGCCGCCGGGGTTGTTGTCGGCGCCGTTGTTCGGGGTTGAATCCGGGTCATATTGATCGCTGTCCGTGACTTGAGCCAGATTGCGATAGGTGCGACCGGCAATCGGAGCGAGTACTGTAGCCTGGAACGTGAGCACAATACTGCCGCCGTTGGAAACACTCAAGCCTGTCCAGGTAATCGTGGAGCCGGACAAAGAGCCGCTGCCGGAAATGCTGCCGATGGAGCCGTATCCGTTCGGAACGACATCCTGCACACTAACGCCTGTGGCGTTATTCGGGCCATTATTCGAGACCGTGATCGTGAAGGTCACTACATCACCCACGTTCGGAGTGGCGTTAGAAACCGTTTTCACCAAATTCAGATCGGCCACTTGCGGGGTGGTATTTGCGTCGTCGCCGTCGTCGTCGTCGTTGGCATCCTGTGAACCGTCGGGGTCTTGCGAACCGACGCCGCCGCCGGGGTTGTTGTCGGCGCCGTTGTTCGGGGTCGAATCCGGGTCGTATTGATCAGAATCCGTGACTTGAGCCAGGTTGCGATAGGTGCGACCGGCAATTGGAGCGAGTACTGTGGCCTGGAATGTCAGTACGATGCTGCCTCCATTGGAAACATTCAAGCCAGTCCAGGTAATCGTGGAGCCGGACAAAGAGCCACCGCCGGAAATGCTGCCGATGGAGCCGTATCCGTTCGGAACGACGTCCTGCACACTCACGCCTGTGGCGTTGTTCGGGCCGTTGTTGGAAACGGTGATGGTAAAGGTCACCACGTCGCCCACATTTGGGGATGCGTTGCTGACGGTTTTTATCAAGTTCAGGTCGGCGCGTTGCGGCACCACTACTGCGTCGTCCCCGTCGTCGTCGTCGTTTGCGTCTTGCGTACCATCATTTTCCTGTGAACCAATACCGCCACCGGGGGTGTTGTCCGCGCCGTTGTTGGGCGTGGAATCCGGGTCATCCAGATCGGATGCCGTCACTTGGGCTACGTTCACAAATGACCGTCCGGCAATCGGCGCCAATACGGTTGCCTGGAAGGTCAACACCTGGCTACCGCCATTGGCAATACTCAGTCCGCTCCATGTAATCGTAGAGCCTGACAGCGAACCGCCGCCGGAAATACTGCCGATGGAGCCGTAGCCGTTCGGTACCACGTCCTGCACACTCACGCCGGTAGCATTGGCAGGGCCGCCATTGGAAACGGTGATGGTGAACGTCACTACGTCGCCTACGTTCGGGGTGGCGTTTGAAACTGTTTTTATCAAGGACAGATCAACAATGTTCAGGATCGTCACTTCATCATTGTCATTCACCGTCGGCGGTTCATCTCCGTTAAAGTCCTGTGCGCCCGACACTTCGGCATTGTTCGGTGTATTGTCGCAGCCGGTGTCGGTATCGAATGTAACAGTGACGGTGATGGTGCTCCCCGGGTTCAGAATATCGCCGCCGGGGAGGAGGTCGTTCCAAACCAGCACCCCGCCGCCGGATACGTCCGGAGGCGTAGGCGTCACGCCGATTACGGCATTGTTGAACGTGAGGCAGAAGTCGCTGTAATCGTCGGACAAGGGCAGTACATCAATGATCGTATTACCCGTATTTTGGATGGCAATGTTGTATACCACCTGGGTGCCGATATTCACAGTAGCCGGGCCGACACGGGTTTTGGTGATCGAAATCTGCGGGTTGGTGATCGTTACGTTGTCGTTATCGTTTTGATTCGGAACAGAAGTGGCGAACTCGTCCTGACCGTTCGTCGTGGTTGCCGTGTTTACCGTTGGCGATGCCGTGGCAAGTGCCGTGAACGTCAGGTTAATTGTCCGGGACTGGCCGGCCGGAATCGGCAGGAATCCGTTGACGCCGGAGTTCCAGGTAATGGAACCGGAACTGGTTGCGTCCGGTGTAGTCGTGGCCGAGACGAAACTCAGCTTTGCCGGATCGTACGTGTCCGTCAAAGTCAGTTGTGTGATATTGGTCGGGCCGGTATTGGTGACCACGAGCTGGAACACTACGTTTTCTCCGATTTTTACACTATTGTCGGGAGAAACGGGTGTCAGGCGGGTTTTGGTCAGTGTGATGGCTGGTGAGGGGGAGTTGATACCCACCGTAAGTTGGCAAATGTCAATCGGCACGTCGTCGTCGGTGTAAGTGGCGGTAATCTGCGCTCCAAGCGACACCTCCAGGTTGTTGTTGCCCGAAGAAGCGCCCGCGACGGAACTGGTGATGCTGCCGCGGAAAACGCCGGTGCTAATGCCTGTCTCGGTGAGCGTCACAGTTTCCATGTCGCCATTTGTGCTGGTCAGCATGAGCGAGAGTATTTCCACGGCAACCGGGTTTTCATTCTCGTCGGCATCGGTTACCTGCATGTAGATGACAGACCCCGGGTTGTAACTCGTGGCTTCCGTGGTGTAGGTGTTGCTGGTGAAATATTTGATGTCGCACGACGTACCCAAATCTTCCTTGGACAGGTTGATGGGGGTCACGGCGCGGTCAACAACCGTACCTTCGGTGCCTTCCGTGGTGACCACTTCGATGTCGAAGTCGCCTTCCGGGTCCGTAGGTGTTTGCCAAGCGTATTCATACGTTTTGGTGCAACCGGCAGTAGCTACTTGGGTTGCATTTGCCGTATGGGTATATCCGCCGGGGCCGCTGATGTCCACGCTCAAACCGGTGATGTCGTTGAAGCCGAAGGGGTCGCTAACCACCACGCGGGTGTACACCTGGTCGCCATTGTATGCTGTAGTGATGACCGAGCCGCCGGAGTAGGGCGCATCGTACACGGCAAGGCTGTTAATGGAAATGACCGTCGTGGTCGGGATATCAATGTGCGAGGGGTTGTTTACCTCGTCAAACTCGATCTGGAAGGTCACGCCGGCTTGTGCGGTCGTAACGTCCAGCGAAATGGCCTGCCCGCTGAGCACCGTGGTGTTGCTGAGAATCGTGCCTGTCAGGGTCAGCAAACCGCCGGAATAGGAGGCGGTGTTGAGGTTGGCCACGGTGACGCCGTTGGATTTCAATACGCCGGTGATGGAAGGCGTTGCCGGCATGACACCTGAGAGGACATTCAGGTACAGTCGCGCCGTAATCGTGGTGCCGCCGATCAGGTTGAAATTGCTGCACATGGTAGGCGACTGGGTAAAGGTAGTGGTTGGGGTACCGTTTGCCGCGGGTTTGAGCGATACGCCGACAAGGGCTGTACCGTCGTCACCGTCGTCCAGCGACCAGCTCAGTGTTACGCTGGCGGCGCCCGGTTTGGTCGCGGCACCTCCGGTAATCCCATCACTGCCACCGTCATCCTGAGAAAGGTCATACCGGCCTGCCTGGCTACCGGAACCGCTGCTGGTAATGCCGCGGGCATCGTCGTGTGCGATGACAGCGAAAACCAGTTCGCCGGTGGCACTCGAAACGGTGATACTGGCAGGAGAATTGCCGTCTGTACTGGTCGCGACGGTGCCCAAAGGTGTCGTTTGATCCACCCCGGTAAAGGTGACCGCACCGGCTACAAAGGCATCCGTACTACCCGCACCGCTGATATTGACGGTAACGGTGTTTGTACCGCTGGTAGGATTGACCAAGCGCCAAAGTTGTACTTCTGCTTCGCCACTCGGACCTTCCGCACCTACGAGTGTCAGCGATTGCGAGCCATAAGTGACACTTGTGATGTTAGCATCGCCTGAATCATCCTGTTCAATGGAAATACCCACCAGCATCAAGCGGTTGCTGCCGGAGCCTGTGGTATGGTTGAAGGTGATGGAAGAAATCGCACCGCTGGCCGTCTGCGAAGACATGGCCGCATACGCGGGTGTGCTGCTACCGGTACCCATCACAGGGCTGAGCGCCAGCGTGTTGTCCACTGGGTTGGCCGGATTCACCCGGTCAAGGTCCCGATCAGGAGAACCGACTCCATCTGTACTCAGGTACAGTTTTTTTGTCTCCGTAGGCGGCAGAATGGGCGCCGTGTCGGAGCAGGAGTTGTTGTAAAAATTGTTGGTGTAGGTAGCCGTGAGGGTATGGCCCACCAAGGCCAGCATTGTACCGTCGTTGTCTACCGCACCGGAAGAGGTCGAGGTTTGCAAGGTGCCGGTATAGGTGTTGGTGTTGGCGCCGGTTTCCGTCAGCGTGATGGTTTCCTCATCGCCGTTGGTGCCGTTGGATACCGTGACCTGGATCGTTTGCACGACGCCGGTAGCGATGTAAGGCACCGTTACCGTGATAGTCAGCAGCGCATTTTCAGCATAGTTTGCCGCGCTGAAATTCAGCCCGCAGGGGATGAACGTTTGATCTACCGGCACGTCGTCCGACACATTGAATACACGCGTGCCACCATCTACGGTAACCGTAGCCCCGTTGGTGACTTTGGGAACCGTGACCACGGTTCCCTGTGCGAGCATTTTGAACTCGAAGGTGTCAATTTGACCACCTTTGAAGGTGCCGAAGTTTCTGCCCGAACCGTCGAACGGGAAAGCCGTGCCGACACCGTCGTCGGCTATCGAGCCGTTGTTGGCCGGAATACTACTTTTCCGGATAGTTGTACTCGTCACATATTGCAGGTGGGTGGGAATGATATCCTGCACCGTCACCAGCGTAGCATCGCGCACGCTGCGATTGGCTACAATGATGCGGTAAGTGATCTGCTCGTTCGGGTCGAGCAGGTTATCCGCGTCCAAGTCGTTGAGTACGGCGTCCTTGTACACCTCCAGTACAAGTGCAGGCGGGATGGACGTGCCGAGGTCAAGCGAAGGGGTGCCTGCCGGAGCCGTGATGGGGTCTTGTCCCCAGGCGCCGGTTATTTTGGTGCCGTCGGCGGTGAAGATGCGCATGGCCGTCTGGTCATTGTCGTTGTTTTTGGTATCATACAGTTTGATGACCTGCAAAGCATTCAGTGGAATGGCCGTATCATATTTCTGGCCGTTTGGGGCCGTATTCGGCGCAACGCCATCGCCGTCAAAGTCGACATATATTGTGGTAGTGGCCGCTGCTACAATCCATACCGGGCTGTAGTTGCCGTCAGGTGCATTGAAGGGCGCAACCAGATCGTCGCCACCAACACCCCAACCAACCACAAACGATTGCGTGATGTAATTCTCGGGAAGCAGGGTCATGCCCCAGTCGTGTGTCTGGTTGTTGGAACTGCTGCTGCCACTGTCCGTGTCCACCAAACCTAATGCCACGAACATGGCGGTGCTGGTAAACTTGGCGCCGCTTCCGATGGGCATATTGTACCGGGCAGAGCTGTTTGCCGGGATGTTGATTGGCGTGCCTACGCCTGAACTGGTCGTAGGGGTAACCGTAATGGCAAAGTTGTTCAGGTTATACAAAAAAACCGCCGAGGGGTCGTCGTTGGATGCCGAGGCGATTGGATTGTAATATGATTTTCCGGCAAAATCATTTGGGTACAACGTGAACCACCTGGATTCATAATTGGCGCCGATGTCGCCCGTCAGCAAGTGTACCTGCACTTTTTTGTTGGAACTTACCGTAGCGCCCTGATTCACATTGACGGCACGGTAACTTTGTCCTTGGCTGAGGGAAACATTTATGGGCGCAGCGCCTCCTGGGCCGTCGGCGTCCACCGTGATGACGGTTCCGTTTTGGGCCGCTTGGATGTACATGTTCGTGACTTCAAAAAACAGGTTGGGGCTGACACCCTGATTGGGCGTGTTCTGACCAACAGGGGCGACAAAATTCAACCCGTAGCTAAACGTGTCCAGCACTTCGACCGCACCGGCCAAAAGTGTCTTGGGGCCGTCAGGCGACCAGCCTGCGCGGGACAACGCGAGTCCTCGGTTGGAGGCCAAGCGATCTTTGCCGTCAAATAGTATGGGGGAGTTTGGCCTGGAAGGATAGGCATCCATATCGTTGTCAAATGTCAATACAATCCCTGCCGGCATGGCCATGTCATTAGGGCACATCGGGTCGCACATGACGCCGGATGGGAGCGATGCCAGGTTGCCGTTGGCCGGGTTGTTGTCTCCAAATATCAATGTGGAGGACTGAGTTGGTATGTACGGGGGAGCATTTAGCCCGGGATCGTATCCATCCTCCCAATGGTCGTACACCAATATGGCACCGTTTTCGAGTGTCACAACAGAGATAACTGTGGTGATATTCTCGAAATTGGTCTCCGTAGGAGCCAAAGTGCGAAGCGAGTTTCGCAGATCCCCCTCCGGGAGAGGCACATAGTACTGTACCGGATACGTGGATTGTGCGGACAGCACCTGGCTGCCTACCATAAAAAGTAAGGTTGCCACGTTCGAGAAGAACGCAGCACTCCTGCTTGACAACAAATTGTGTAGATGCTTTTTCATGAGAAATACGATATTAAACCCGAGAATTATTGAATTAATCAATTGACTTTGAGCGGAAAATACAAGCGCCACTCCCTGGAGTATTCCTCCAGAAAGTAGCGCCCGGGCGGGATGCTGCCGATGGGCAAATCCCACATTCGAATCAGTCTTTGCGGCAGGGAGAAAGCCTCCTCCACGACAAATATGTTTGAGGAAAAATAGTCCTGCACGACCATGTCGGGCAGGCGCTGCTTGCGAAAGCGGAACACCAGTTCGTGTCCCAACGGATCGCAATGGATTATGGCCGGTGCGTGTGGACACGGAATGATATGTCCCTGTGGCAGCTGGCTGGCTATCATACAAATGCCTGTGCCGGAGCAGTTCCTGCTCGGCGTTCCGAAAACCACCTCCATCTCGACCTCGCGTATTGGGGACGATGGAATTAGTGCCGGATGGAATGTTTCGTGTGTAGAAATTACCATCGCTCCTTTCCGGGTTCGGGGTTAAACCATGGTGGTGTCCACGATGATGGCGGATATCCGAACGGAAGGGAAGGGTTGGTGGAGGAAGGCTTTACTTTTCATGACGATTAAGCGATTTTGATTAAGAGAAAAAAGCAATATGTTGCTTTGCGAAATCAAAAGTCCGCCCGTTCGTCATGGGTATCGCAAACGGAATGCACGGATTCGTTACCCCTCCATTTCGGGGAATGGAGGAATTCGATTTTTTTATCAAATTGAAATACAGGAAATTACAACCCTTCTTTTTCTCGGGAGCCGTTACGCAGGAATATATCCGGTTAGGGTCAGAAGAGGCCTAGGCCTCCCGATGACAAATGTGTTGTCCAACAAGTTTTCAGGAAGTGGATAGCGACTAATGGCACTTGAAATAGTCGAACGGCTCGAGGCAGTCTATGCACCGGAACAGCGCCTTGCAGGCCGTGGAGCCAAATTGGGAGATCATCTCGGTATTGACCGATCCGCAATGGGGGCAGGTAAGTGCGCGGCGTTCGCCGAGCAGGGCTTTTTTGTCCTTGCTGCCTTCGGCGGGCGGGGCGATGCCGTATTGACGTAGTTTGTCGCGCCCCTCAACGCTGAGCCAGTCGGTCGTCCAGGCAGGACTGAGTACGGTGGTGATTTTTACGTTATCAAAACCGCCCTCCTGCAAGGCGGCGCGTATGTTCACCTCGATAGCGTTCATGGCCGGGCAGCCGCTGTAGGTGGGCGTGATGACAACCTCCAGCACGCCGTCTTCCTGCTGGCGCACATCGCGCAGGATGCCAAGGTCGGCAATGGTGAGTACGGGGATTTCCGGGTCGCACACGGTGTCGAGCAGGCGACGGACTTCGGCGAGCGGAGATGGTGTGATGGTCATGGCTTGCGCTATTTTTTTATCCAACTGGCGGGGTTCAGGCGCTCCTTTTGGTGCCAGAGTTCGAAATGCAGTTCCGAGGCGCCCGTGATCGGATTGGTGCTCACCCGCCCGAGAGTTTGGTTGGCGGCCACGCGATCGCCCTTGTTCAATTTGGTTTCGCTGAGGTTGGAGTACACCGTGTAGTAGTTGCCATGCTGTAGTATTACGGTGTAGTCATGGCCGGGAATGAACTGCACGCCGGCGACGATGCCGGCATACACCGCCCGTACCGAGCTGGCCTCGTCGGTGCGGATATCCACGCCGTTGTTGGTGATTTCGATGTTGCGCAGCGTGGGGTGCTTTTGACGCCCGAAGCCTCGGGAAATAAACCCCTTTTCCACCGGCCAGGGCAGGCGGCCGCGGCTTTGCCGAAAAGCAATCGTGCCGGCATCTTCTGCGATTTCTGCGGTGCTTTCTGACACGTCAGCATTGTCTGTATCGGTTGCCTCGCCGGCAGATGAAGTGGGCGGATTTGTTGCGGAAGCCGATGGCGCCTTAATATCCGGCTTGGGAGCGGCTGTACGCCGCGATTCCAGCATTTTTTTTCGGACTTCCTCTTGAATAACCCGCTCGATGCCCTGGTTCAGGGCTTCGTGGGCGGTCTGTTTTTGTTTAAGTTCTTCGCGCAGGCGGCTCTCATCCTTTTTCAGGGTGTCGAGCAGTTTTTCCTTGTCCTCCATTTCCGTGCTGAGGGTAGTCTGCTGTCCTTGCAAGGATGCGAGCAGGGCCTGCTGTTCCCGCCGGGAGGATTCCAAGGCCTCGATTTTTTTGGAGAGCGTTTGCTGCGTAGCCACGATGGCCTCGGCCTGGGTTTTGCGGTAGCGGTCGTATTTGCGCAGGAACAGCCAGCGTCGGAAAGCCTGGTTCAGGTTGTTGGCCGAGAGCACGAACAGGAGGGGGTTGCTCATTTCCTTGCGGCGGTAGGCATTGCGCACGATTCGCCCGTAGACATCCTGCATCAGTTGGATGTCGCGCGTGAGCGATTCGATGACGGCTGTCGTTCGCCCGGCTGCTGCCTCTGATTCGGCAATTTCGGCTGTCAGCGTTTCGATCAGTTTTTCCCGACGCTCGATCTGCTTTTGCAGGGCCACGAAGCGGTCGAGGGTAGCCGCCTTGTTCTGTGTGGTTTTTTTGAGCAGGTTGTCGGTCACCTCGATTTCTCGAATGAGTTTTTTCCGTTTTTCCTCCAAATCCTGCTTGTTCTGGGCTGGACACAGCACCGGAAGGGCGAGCAACAGCAACACCCCGATAGCGATCCGGTTGACCCGAATACCACTACTCCACGCGCTGATAATGGCCGGGAATGTCAAAACGGTATGGTTTGGGAACGTTGATTTCGATATCGGTGAATTCTATTTCGAGCCGCACGGTGCCCGACCCCGGACTGTACGCTTCGATGCGGCGAAAGTACGGAAATATGCCTGCGCCGGACAGTTTTTTGAAGTCTCCGTATTGCAGGCCCAGCAGGCTTGCGTCCCGTTGCTGGAGGAATGTCGCTTGCCGCAAGACAAATGCGCCCTCCTCGATTCGGTAATCGGTGGAAAACTGCCCGTTGCTGCCCGCCAACCGGTGCAGCGAGTCCTTGATGTCGGCCTGCAGGTGCATATCCGGCGCGAACCAGGCGGATGCCAACAACAGGTGCTGCAAAAGCGGAAAGCCTTCCGGCAGGCTATACTCGCGTTGCAGGGCCTCCATGCCCCGGGCTTGCACCGTTTTTTCGAGGCGGTTCAGCACGATCACCGAATCGCGGGTGACCAATGCGCGGGCCGCCTCGATACCCAGTTTTTTTACGTTCAGCCACAGCACGCTATCGCGAATCCAGATCAGGTTGGCGCCGGCCTCCACCGCCGTGCCGTCGCCTTCGGCATAAATGCGCGCGTGCGCGGTGATGCTGTTGACCTTGTCCGGCGCGTTTTGCCCCAGTTTCCGGATAAGCACGTCGGCGCTGAGCGGGGTAGTGGCCGGGGTGATCGTATCCTCGGATGGACTGCGGCGGCAGGTGGCGGAGAGCAGAAAAAATGCGGAGAAGAGCAGAATGGCAATTTTGGCGGAACACCGGCGCGTGTCAACCCCACCCCCGGCCCCTCCCCCAAAGGGGAGGGGAGACGTAGAGTAAGGATGCTGCTGCTGCGCGATGAATCCTGTGTCGCGGCTCCCCTCCCCTTTGGGGGAGGGGTAGGGGGTGGGGTTGACTCGCGCCGGTCTTCCCGGAATATTTTCTTCAAAAATCATCGTCTTCATCAATTTCCAACCGGGCGCCGTTGAGTTCGCCGTAGGCATGCATGTCGCCGGCTTTGCGGGCCACCTCCATTCCGGTACGGTAGGCTTGGAGCGCATCGTCGGGTCGGTTGAGTTTTTCAAATAGTTTGCCCAGGTGGTAGTACAGCCCCACATACCCGGGATTGGTGTCGCGGAGGCGCAAGTAATTGGCCAAAGCCTGTTCCGCATCTCCTGCCCCTTCGTACTCCTTGGCTATGGCAAAAAGGGCAAACGAATCGTTCGGAGATTTTTCCAAAAGTTGTTGCAAGAGGTGCAGACGCTTCGACATGTTCAGTTGAACGAAATGCAGGACGGTTTGTTGAAGCGACGCTTTGAATGTTCGTTTACAAACCTGCATGCGAATGCATTTGGATTGCTACTTTTGCGCCGCTTTTCGCAGCAAAGGTAACGAGGAGCCGCTGGCTGTTTGCTTTTAGCCCTTGGCTTTTCGTTCGAAACATATCTTTGGGTTGCCACACTATATGCACATACCCTTTGCAACAAACTTTTGATTGACAGAGCAGTAACGCTCAAACCAGATTCTTTTATGAAATTTCTCGTTTGCATAAGCCAAACCCCGGACACGACCGCCAAGGTGTCCTTCAACGCCGATAGCACGGAATACAACAGCGCCGGCGTGCAGTTTATCATGAACCCTTACGACGAGTGGTACGCACTCGTGCGCGCCTGCGAACTGCGCGAGGCATTGGGGGGCACGGTGGTGGCCCTCCATGTCGGCCCGGCCGCCAACGAGACGACCATCCGCAAGGCGCTGGCGATCGGCGCCGACGAGGCCGTGCGCATTGACGCCGACCCCCCAAGTGCCGCCTATACCGCCAAACAGATCGCGGAATACGCCCAGGGGCAAAACTTCGACCTGATCTTTTTCGGCAAGGAAACGATTGACTACAACGGCGCCGAAGTGGGAGCCATGCTCGCGGAGCACCTCGATCTGCCATACATCTCCTTTGCCAGCAAACTCGACCTCGACGGCAATACCGCCACAGTAGAGCGCGACATCGAGGGCGGGGTGGAAGTGCTGGAAGTGGACCTGCCCTTCGTGGTCAGCGCCGCCAAAGGCATGGCCGAGCAGCGCATTCCCAATATGCGCGGCATCATGATGGCCCGCACCAAACCGCTCCAGGTCGTAGCGCCCGTGGCGACCGACGAAGCCGTCAAAACCGTTCGCTTCACCCTCCCGCCCGCCAAAGCCGGCGTCAAACTGATAGACCCCGAGAACATGGACGAACTCGTGCGCCTGCTCCACGAAGAAGCCAAAGTGCTCTAACTCAAAACTCAAAACTCAAAACTGCCATGGTTTTAGTATATGCCGAAAGCCCGCGCGGGCAATTCAAAAAAGCCGCTTTCGAGGCGGTTACCTTTGGTAAAAAAGTGGCCGACCAAATGGGCGTGCCCTGCGCCGCCATTGTGCTTGGCGCCAACGCCTCGGGTGCGGGCGAACTGGGTCGCTACGGCGCGGCGCGAGTGCTGCACGTCGCCGATGCGAACCTGAACCATCTCGACAGCCAGGTAGCCGCCGCTGTTTTGGCGGATGCCGCCAAACAACTCGGCGCCACCGTGGTCGTGCTGAGTCATACGTCCACGGGGAAGTCCGTCGCCGGGCGTCTGGCGGTTCGCTTGGGCGCCGGATTGGTGTCCGGCGTGAATGCCTTGCCCGAGTTGCGCGGCGGCGATTTAGTCGTAAAAAAATCGGTGTTTTCAGGCAAAGCCATCGCCGAGTACGCCATTGTCAGTCCGGTAAAAATCATTTCGTTGATGGGCAATGCCGTGAAACCGGAAGCCACGGGCGCTCCGGCAAATATCGAGAGCCTGTCCGTATCGGTGCCCGCCGGTCGCATCCGGGTGAAAGACCTGAAAACCGTGGAAGGCACCGTGCCCTTGCCGGAAGCCGAAGTGGTGGTATCTGCCGGTCGCGGTATGAAAGACCCGTCCAACTGGGGCATCGTGGAAGAACTGGCCGTGACGCTCGACGCGACCACCGCCTGCTCGCGCCCGGTGGCCGACAGCCATTGGCGCCCGCACCACGAACACGTCGGCCAAACGGGCATCGCCATCCGACCCAACCTGTACATCGCCATCGGCATCAGCGGCGCCATTCAGCACCTGGCCGGCGTGAACAACTCCAAGGTGATCGTGGTGATCAACAAAGACCCCGAAGCGCCGTTTTTCAAAGCAGCCGACTATGGCGTGGTGGGCGACCTGTTCGAAATTGTACCCCGCCTGACCGCTGCGATCAAAAAATTCAAAGCAAATAACTAGTGAGGAGTGATGAGCGATGAGTGATGAGCGATGTTGATTACTTTTGCGACAACAACCCGTTAAACCCGCTCAACCCGTTAAACCAGAACCTTCCAACCAACAACCCTCAAACCATCTTTCGTGGCAATGAAACGAATTGAATTGGATATCGTGGCCTTATCGCACAGTGTGACCCAGTCGCATAATTATGCCGTCGTACTGGGCGAACGCCGGGGCCAGCGCAGGCTGCCGATTGTGATCGGCAGTTTCGAGGCGCAAGCCATAGCGGTGGCCATGGAGCGGATGGTGCCCAACCGCCCGCTCACGCACGACCTGTTCAAAAACACCTTGGAAACGTTCAATATCGAGTTGCGGGAAGTGGTGATCAACAACCTGCTGGACGGTATTTTTTACGCCCGTCTGGTGTGTGTGAAAAACGGCGAAGTGTTTGAAATTGATTCCCGCACCTCCGATGCCATTGCCATGGCAGTGCGTTTCGACTGCCCCATCTACACCTACGATTTTATCCTGGAAGCCGCCGGCGTCATTCTCGAAGACCAGGACGATGACGACGCACAGCGCAGCGGCTCTGCGAAGAAAGCACCCGCTCCGGTCATTGACACAGGTGCCCTCGACACCTATTCTACTGATGCCCTGCAGCGTCGCCTCCAGGAAGTACTCGAAGCCGAAGACTACGAAACCGCCGCCAAGATCCGCGACGAGTTGAAAAACCGGGAAGGAAAGAGTTGACAGTTTTGAGTGTTGAGTGTTGAGTTTTGAGTTGCACACAATAACTCAAAACTCGAACTTGTATTCCACAAACTCGATCCGGGGCACGCCGTTTGCGTGGGTGTTTTTGAACACGATGGTGATTGAGATCGTCTCGCTTTTTTCTTTTTCCGTGCTGTCGAACGTCACGTCGAGGCGGCCCTTTTTCCCAGGCTCGATGACGCCGCGCGGAAATTCCACCTTCGTGCAGGCGCACGCATCCACGATGTCAATCTGAACATTTTCGCCCGAGGTATTCGTGAACTCGTAGGCCATGGTGCGCTTATCGCCACGCTTGACCGTACCCAGATCAACCATTTTCTGATCCCAGGTCACAAACGCCGGCGGGGCACTTTGGGCCTTTTGGGCCGTGTGGCAGGCGAGAAGCAGCAGGGTGCTGAGAGCAAGAAGTAGTGTTTTGTGTGGCATGTGTGCAGATAGGTTTGAAGGTTTCGGGTTTGAAGGTTTCGGGTTTGAAGGTTTCGGGTTTGGAGGTTTCGGGTTTGGAGGTTTCGGGTTTGAAGGTTTCGGGTTTGGAGGTTTCGGGTTTGGAGGTTTCGGGTTTGGAGGCTTCGGGTTTGAAGGTTTCGGGTTTGAAGGTTTCTGGTTGGAAGGTTACGGGTTGGAAGGTTACGGGTTGTGAAACTCCTAAACCCGAAACTCCCAAACCCGAAACCTTCAAACCAGAAACCTTCCAACCCGAAACCTTCCAACCCGAAACCTTCAAACCCGAAACCTTCAAACCCTCTTCCCCCGCATGGCCTCCCGGATCGTGGTATCCATGGCGCGGTGCGCCAGCGGGGAAGTGTAGGCGTTCAGGTCTTCGATGGCGCGGTGGATCAGGTCTTTGTCTTCGGTTTCCGTGGCTGTTTTCAGGGCAGTGAGCAGGCTGTTCGTGGTGGCTTTTTCCGTTTCTGTCAGGATGTCAACGTTTTGCTGCAAAAACTTGTCGCCGGCGTTCAGCAGGTTGTTCGCTTCGTTTCGCGCCTCCAGGAGTCCGCGGATGCGCATGTCCTCGGAGGCGTGCGCGATGCTGTCGAGCAACATCCGCGCCATGTCTTCCTCGCTGATGCCGTAGGTGGGCCGGATGTCAATTTCCTGCGCCACGCCGGAACGCAGTTCTTTTGCTCGCACCGTCAGGATGCCATCGGCGTTGATGATGAACTGGATGTCAATCTTGGGCAAGCCCGCGGGCATGGGCGGTATACCGCGCAAAACGAATTCACCGAGTTTCCGATTGTGCTGCACGAGGTCGCGCTCGCCCTGGTACACGGCAATTTTCAGGTTTTTCTGGCCGTCCACGCTGGTGGTGTACTGGCGACCGGCGCGGCTGGGCACTTTGGAGTTTCGCGGAATGATGGTGTCCATGAGGCCGCCTACGGTTTCGATGCCGAGCGAGAGCGGGGTGATGTCGAGCAGGAGCAGGTCTTTCTGGTTGCCGGCGAGGATATCGGCCTGTATGGCGGCGCCGAGCGCCACTACTTCGTCGGGGTCGAGGTCGTCGAATGGCGCTCTGCCGAAGAAACCGGCCACGTTGTTTTTCACCAGCGGCACGCGCGTGCTGCCGCCCACGAGCACCACCTTGTCAATTTTTTCCGTGCCGAGTTTGGCGTCGCGCAGGGCCTTGGCGCAGCAGTCGAGCGTACGGCGCACGAGCGGCTCGATACCCTTTTCGAATTCGGCGCGGGTGATGTGCACGGGCTTGCCGGCCACTGCGCCGGTAAATACGGTGGCGGTGGACAGCGCTTTTTTGGCTGCCTCAGCCATCAGCCGAATTTCCTGGCCGAGGGATTTGTCGGCGGCGAGTGTTTCCGCAGAAATGCCCAACCGGCCCGCGAAAAGCCCGACGATGACCTGATCGAAATCGTCGCCGCCGAGGAAGGTGTCGCCGTTGGTGGCCAACACCTCGAAAATGCCCTCTTGAATTTGCAGGATGGAAATGTCGAAGGTGCCGCCGCCAAGGTCGTACACGGCGATGGTTTCGGACTGCGCGGGATCGAGGCCGATGCCGTAGGCGAGTGCGGCGGCGGTGGGTTCGTTCACGATGCGCAACACGTCGAGACCGGCGAGTTTGCCCGCATCGCGGGTGGCCTGGCGCTGGTTGTCGTTGAAATAGGCCGGCACGGTGATGACCGCTTTGGTCACCGGCTGACCGAGCTCCGCTTCGATGCGGCGTTTGAGTGCGCGCAGGATGTCCGCACTGAGTTCGATGGGAGTGAAATAGCGGTCTTTGACCCGGATTTTTACCAATGACTCCGTGTCGTCGTCCAAGATTTTGTAGCCGAAAAAGCCCTGCAAATCCGCCACATCCCGGTACGATTTTCCCATGAGGCGCTTCACGGAATAGATCGTGTTGGCCGGGTCGCAGACCAGTTTGGCTTTGGCGGCATCGCCGACCACGACAGACTGGTTTGCCGCGAAATGTACTACGGAAGGCACCAACGCATTTTTGCCCTCGGCATCTTTCACACAGTACGGCTGCCCGGCCTTCATGTAGGCGACGAGGCTGTTGGTGGTGCCAAGGTCAATGCCGACGATCATATCCGTCGTTTTGGCGATGGTGCCGTCCTGCAAGTTTATCGGTATAATGGCCATTTTGACAGTTTTGAGTTTTGGGTTTCGGGTTTCGGGTTTCGGGTTTCGGGTTTCGGGTTTCGGGTTTCGGGTTTCGGGTTTCGGGTTTCGGGTTTTGAGTTGGGGCGGCAAAAGTAGGCATTCTGTGGGCGTGGGGCCGCTCCCTAAACATCCCAAAAAAAGATTGGTTTGATCCGGCTGATTTTCCACCTTTGAGCCCCAACCCGAAACCCGAAACCCAAAACCCGTAACTCAAAACTGCAACATGCGCGAATTCTTTTCCTCCAAATCCAACCGGCTGTGGATGGTATTGTCCGGTTTGTTCATCAGCAATGCCCTCGTGGCGGAGTTCATGGGCGTCAAGTTGTTTTCGCTCGAACGCACGTTCGGCTTTTCCGAGGTGCAATGGACGTTGCTGGGCCAGAGCGGCTTGTCGTTCACCCTCACAGCGGGCGTGCTTTTGTGGCCCGTTGTGTTTGTAATGACCGACATCATCAACGAGTATTTTGGCCGCCGGGGCGTGCGCATGTTGTCGTACCTGACTGCCGGGCTGATCGCCTACGGTTTCCTGATGGTTTTCATGGCTATCCAACTCGACCCGGCGGAGTTTTGGCGCACCGCGCACATCAAACCCTCCTGGACGCCGGAAGAACAGGCGGCCATGCGGATGCAGGTGTCCGACTACAATGCTGCTTACTCCGTCATTTTCGGACAAAGCATGTGGATCATCGTCGGTTCGCTGGTGGCATTTTTGGTGGCCCAAATCGTGGATGTGGGGGTGTTTCACCGGATCAAAGCGATGACGGGCGAGAAAAAAATATGGCTGCGGGCTACTGGTAGCACGCTGGTATCGCAGTTTTTGGACAGTTTCATCGTCGTGTTCATCGCGTTGCACATTGGGCAGCAGTTGCCGTTCATGCAGGTGCTGGCTATTTCTGTGATGAGTTATTTGTACAAAGGTGTCATGGCCATCGTGCTCACGCCAGTGATCTACGGGGTACACGCGTGGATTGATCGCTACCTCGGGGAAGCGTTGGCGACGGAGATGAAAACAGCGGCGCAAAAGTGACGTGCTGGGGCGTAAGGAACAGATGCCGGTGCACCGCTTCCTGCAAGCGGCCATCGTGCGCAAGTACGGGCAGGAGTTTTATGACGAGTTGGACGGGGCGGCAGAGTTTTTGAAGGGGTGAGTTTTGGATTTTGTGTTGGGGTTCTCGTCCGACGAGTGCTCTCGGCTCCGCAATCGTCCGACGATAAATTCGTCGGACGAAGTACCGACACGGAGCTCTTTCCGTGCTACCTTTACCCGAAAATCAACCAACCGGATGTCCTGGCGCCCCGCTCTCCAGTTTTCGCTCATCGCGCTCACGCTGTACTTCGCCCTCGTGTGGGCCGGCACGCTGCCGCATCCCGCGTGGATGCCAGCCGAAGTGGAGCCACTGACCGTCATCGGCGGCATGTTGTTTTCTTTGGCAACCTGGTGGGACGAAATCGTAGAAAAAATCCGCCGCCAACGCCCGCAAGCCGAGCCGAAATACCTCACCCATCCGCCCGTCAACCTCGCGCCCGGCGCGCTCGGGCGTGTGCGGGAGCGAAAAGACCTGCGCCGCCAACTTGCCCATGCCCGCCGCCCCGTGGTGGTGTGCGCCGTAGGCGGGATGGGCGAAACCACCCTCGCGCAGATGTTCTGGCGCGATTTCAAGGGCGACTACGACCACGTCGCCTGGCTCAGCGCAGTGGCGCTGTTCAGCGCCGACGAAGAGTGCCGCACCGAAAACGCCGAGTATTTCCTGCGCGCCTTCACCGACAACGTGGAACTGCGCCGCAACCTCAACCTCGTGTTCGACCCGCAGCAGCGGCTCGTGGAGCATTTCCGGCAGGTGCTGGCGGTCCTGGCCCAAGTGCCCGGACGCAACCTGCTCGTGGTGGACAACGTCCCCGAAGCCGCCTCCCTCTACGCCGAAGACCTGAGCCGACTGGCCGACAACTGGCGCATCCTGATCACCGCTCGCCAGGCCATGCCCAACATGGACGTTTTCGAACTGGAGGCCCTCAGCCCCGCCGAGGCCGCCCGGGTGTTTTGGAATATTTATCGAGACCACAGTGACGGGGTGACTTCGAGTCACCCCGTCACTACGCCCGGCCTGGATGAACTGCTCCGCGCCATCGGCTACCACACCCTCACCATCGAACTGCTGGCCGCCTACGCCTGCGAGAAAAACCTCGATATGGCCGGCCTGAGCGCCGAAGTTCAGGCGCGCGGCCTCGTCAAACTCGACGGCTACAACCTGACCGTGCGCAAATCGGGCAAAAACCAACCCCTGCACGCCCACCTGCGCGACACCTTCCTGCTCGACCTCGGCGAGCAGGAGAAGGAATTGCTGCGCTACTGCTGCATCCTCCCGCCTGACGGCGCGGACATAGGCCCCGAATTTCGGAGCGAGGAATTTTTGTGCGCCTTGTTCGGAAAAGAGGCCGACAAGCCCGGCTTCCACAACCTGCTGCGCGACCTCGCCCGCCTGCGCTGGCTCGTGGAGCGCGACGGCGCGTACGCCTGCCACCCGGTGATAGCCGATACCGCCAAGGCGCAACTGCTGCCCGACGCGGAAAACTGCGCGGTGGTGATCGAAAATGTAACCCAATTGCTGACGCCCGATGAAGAAAAAAACGAGCCGATCATTAACCGGATGCTATACGCTCCGTTAGGTGAGTCCGTGTTGGATGTGGTGTTGAAAACCGAAGGTAATTTTATCGAAGCGGATGATGCAGTGGCGCGGTTGGCTTCGTGGCTTGGTGGACTGTTCGGTGGACTCGGTGAATTGGATAAGTATCTGGCTTTTGCACTAAAAGCGGTCGCCATTCGAGAAAAAGTGTTGCCAGCGGATCACCCCTATTTGGCGCAGTCGTACAACAACCTGGCGGAGGCCTACGGCGCTTTGGGCGATCATCAAAAACGATTGGAGTACCATCGTAAAGCCCTCGCCATTCGGGAAAAGGGGCTACCGGCCGAGCACCCCAATTTGGCGCTGTCGTATCACAACTTAGCGTGGGTGTATCACGACCTCGGCGACCTGGAAAATGCTGGCGCCTACATGCGCCGTGCAGCAGCCATCTGGGAAAAATCCCTGCCCCCGGAGCACCAGTATGTGCTGAAATCGAAACAAGACCTGGCTACATTGGAGGAAAAAAGACGGGCTGGGCGGGAGTAGGCGCCCCCTTGTCATCTCGCAGAGAACCGTCAACGATCCAAGGGCAGTCCCGAACGGCAGCCCCACCGCGGCGTGGACGGATTTCTACGCAATGACAAACGGGGCGGGCAAGTGGAGCGTGGACAGTTCTCTCCCAAAATAACAAACGTGGGTTGTCCGAAGAGGCAACTCAAATAAAAACACCTCCAAACGCCCTCTCCAAAAAACAACGTCGCTGCTTTTACCCCGATATTTCTGCACACCAAGCAGGAATATCGGGGTAAAGGAACAAGTTAAACCGAGATTCATAACACTTTCGACCATTCCTCTCCGGGCAAATATTTCACGGTCTCGACCAGCCCCAACGTCATCATCAACAAGCCCAACCATTCTTTGGTCGTTTCATGGCCTCCGCCAAAAACGGGCTTGTCGTCCATCATCTCAAATTTCACTTGACCGCCCCACGAGATAAATTCCTCAAAGGTGACCCCAACAGGTCCCAAAGCCAACCGTGGCGCAAACGGCAGACTGTGCCAGCCAAGTTCGCCCTCGGCATTTTTGTCGAAATGGTGTTTTTGTTTTTTCAGAGCAGGTGGTATTTCAAAAATTTGAAGAGGTTCCATCCCGAGTATTTCTGCCGAATCGAACATTTTTTCGTGCAAAACCGTCAGTCCTGGAACTGAAATGGAAGCGAAAGACTCGTGTTCGACCGAAATTTTTTTGAAATGCCCACTTTTCAGGGTCAACGGCTCAAATGCCCGTTTCTCAAAATCCAGCATCCAAACCTCCGGCACATTGGCCGCCGCATACCGTTCCAGTCGAGGGCCAAAATCGAACGAGCGCATGAAGGGCACGACCACTTCGATGATCAAATCTGGAGGGCCGTCTAGGTAAGACTCGTGTAGCCGATTGCTGTTCTCCTGCTTCAGGACATACACATCGGGCATAAAAACATCTTCGCCAAGTTTGACAGCCATGGTACCCCCCCAAGCATCAGCGCCTTGCATAAACATGCCCATGCGAAGGTCCGTCGCTAACTTTTGTGGCCGATAGCACCAGGGTTCTACGGGAGAAAAATCGGCCATTTGGGGAGTTTGCCGCGCGGAGCCCCCATACACTTCAATGACGGCCTCCCGCAGCAGGTCTTTCGGAACAAGTCCGGCGACATAAGCGGCCCCAAGTTTTTCAACCATGTAGCCAAGGAGCATGGCCGATTTGGCGAGACTGCCCGCGATATACATTTTGCCGTCTACGAGTTCCGCTTTGTGCTTCGGCAGGGCATTGTAGAAACGTGCTGAATCTTTCATGTTTAAGGTCGGTGGTGAATAGTTTTTGGAAGCGCTCAATGCCTGCTGTTGGGCGGTCGGATCGAACAGGTTGACTTTCTAACAATGTCAAAACTTGGTTTGAGGGCGTAAAGTTGGGAAAAGGTTACTGAATCTGTTCCTTCGCTTGCACCTTCAACACTTCTGCATGATTTCTGGAGAGAGTACCCAACGCATTTGGGGGTTCCGCAGTCTTTGGAGAAAAAAAGACACACGCTATGCAAAACACGCTTCGCGTTTCCGCACTCATCGCCCTCCTCCTCACCGCATTTGGTTCCTGCAAAAAAGACTGCAACGAAATCGGCCCGGCCTTGGACGAGTTCAACGCCATCGTGACAAACCACTACCACCCGACCGATGTCTTGCAGGGCAAACCCTTCGATCTGTACGGGAACTGGCGCGTGATCGGCTCCTCGGGCGGGTTTCACGGGGGCGGTTACGGAACCGATTTCGACTACCTGCTGATCAAACCGAACGCCATGTTCGGCATCGTGCGCGGCGGCGAATTGGTCACCACCGGAAAAATAGAGGTGATAAACGATCCTTCTTTCGACTTGCTGATCCACCTCGTTTCCGACAAACCCGCTGAGGAAGTGAATGTCCAGGTCATTGCTGACAATGAAAAATTCGTGGTGATGCGCTCCGACACGATGTCGTTGTACTCGACCTGTTGCGACCGGTTCGACACGCATTTTAAAAAACTGTGAGCGATGCTCACTCGTTTACGACTGCCGCCAACTTGCTCATCCACTCCCGTTCTTCCCCGGAAAACTCCGGTGGCGGCGGCGTTTTGGCATAGTCAATCGAAAGGTGGTACAGTCCGCGCTCGTAGATCATGTCGAGTGCCTGCCGCAACGGCAGCAGCGCGTCGGGGTCGGGACTGACGAGCGGAACGGGCAGTACGGGCAGAGGCTGTTGCACGGTGTTCGTCCACACGGACATCTTCTGGGTTCCCGCCCGCCACAGGCTGAACAGGTAGTGGTGCTTCGGCAGACCGAGGTCGGGCACATGGCGTTGGCCGCGCCGCAGCAAATCCAATTCGAGCAGGTGCACGCCGCTGTGGTGCAGGTCGGAACGTTTTTCGTGGTACGGCTGCCAACCGGGCTTGCGCTTGTTGACCGGCGACAGGATTTCGATGGCCGTGATCAGGCGGTTTTTCTGTACATCCCGAATTTGAACCACCGGGATGCGCACCGTCACCCGGGTAACCAGTTCCAGAGTCGGTTCCGTTGCCACGACGGTTTCGCCGTAGGCTACCGAGGGTTCGCGCACAGTTTGCTGCAATACCGCCACATCGGGGTAGGTAATGCCCACTTCGCTGCCCGGGTTGGTGTCCTCTACGGTGTAGGTTTCCACGCGGGCCACATACTTCGGGGCGATTTGAGGGGCAATGAGCTCCGCGATGATGTTGATCAAGCGGTTGTGCACATCGGGCCAGAGGTGCCCCTCGAGGTAGGGGTCCATGCCGGGAAAGGGCGAGCGGTTTTGCATGGTTGGGTGTGTTTTAATTTCTGGTTTCAAATGTACGCGCTGTTCTTGAATATGCGACTTCATGTTTTTTTAACCTGGCCTTCATCAAACGATAACCCGGCTTTCATTCTGGCTTAACACAGCCCGTGGACTTTCGCAGTTTCTTTTTTCACAAAAAGCACTGCATCCATGAAGGTACAACTACCCAATTTCGTCCGATTCATTGCTGCGCTACTCTTTCTTTCCGCGCAAATACAGGCACAAACCCTCGTCCACCACTGGAACTTCAACAACTCCACCGACCAGACGGCCCTGCTCACCCCGACGCTCACCCTGGTCGTTGGTTCGTCCATCGCGCATATCCCCGGCGGCATCAGCGCCGTACAGGCTACCAGCAATACCGGTCAGGGCTTCGACGTGACCAACCCCAACGCCCGAAACGGCGATGCCGCGCTCACGCACCTGCGTTTCAACGACCCCATCGGCGGCGGGCTGCTGTTTTCGCTGCCCACCACGGGTTTTCAGCAAGTGGTCGTAAAATATGCCACCCGGCGCTCCGGCTCCGGAGCCGGTACACAAAACATCGAATACACGACCGACGGGAATACGTTCGTCAATTTCACCCAGGTATTTCCCGTAAACGGCGACCCGACCCTGCAAACGCTCGATTTCTCCGGCATCCCGGCCGCAGACGACAACCCGAATTTTCAAATCCGAATCACTTTCGAGCAGGGGAGCGGCGGCACGGTGGGCAACAACCGTTTCGACAATTTCACCCTCGACGCCAACCCGCTCGGCGCCGACAACATACCTCCGACAGTTGCATTTAACCCGCTCAACGCCGCCGTGAATGTGCCGGCGAGCGTCAACCCGACCATTACGTTCAGCGAGGACGTGCGACTCGTATCCGATGCGCCCATCACCGAATCCGATATTCCCGCACTGCTCGAACTGCGCCTCGACGATGCCGCCGGAGCAGCCGTTCCGTTCACGGGCACGATCAGTGGCCGCATCCTGACGATCATCCCCGACGCGCCATTGGCCAGCGGCCAAACCTACTACCTTGCCCTGAAAGCCGGTGTGGTGGAAGACCTGGCCGACAATGCCGTGGCCGCTGTGCAAGCCATCACCTTCACGACCATTGTCCCGCAGACGACCTTCCAGCCCGGCGACATCGTTCCGGTTGCCTACCGCATGAACGCGACCGGTTCCGAAGACGAGGTGGCGTTTCTTACGTTTGTCAACATCCTGCCCGGCACCCAAATCCGCATGACCGACGCCAAGTATACCGACAACGCCCAGCCGCAATGCCCCGGCGGTTTTGTCTGGACATCGCCGAACCAGATCGTGCCGGCGGGTACTGTATTCGTGGTGCAAAACGACGCGGGCACGGCCAGTACGGGTACTGTGACCGGCGCTACCTTCGGCCTGAGTTCCGGCGGCGACCAAATGATCGTGTACACCGGCACGCCCGATGCTCCGAGTCATGTCACCGCGCTGAGTTCCAACACCTGGGTGACGGGCGCACAAACTACTTGCAGCGGTAGTTTTTCCAAACTGCCCGCCACGCTGGCAGACGGTACCTCGTCCATCAACCTGAGCACCGCGCCGGGCAATGTGGCTGGAAACACCGTGAACGCCTACTACTCCGGCCCGCAAACGGGCAGCACGGCGGTATTGCGCGCCGCCATCCTCGATCCGGCCAACTGGAACGGCGTGGGCAGCGGTACGCCGCCGCAAACCTGGCCCGTGTGGAATTTTCCCGGGCCGCCGCAGGTGACCAAGGCGACGGTGACCTCAAACACCACCATCGAACTGGTGTTCAACAATTCACTGGATGCGGTTTCAGCACAAAACCCGGCCAACTACACCGGTATCGCCGACCTCTCCGGCGCCGTGTTGACTTCCGCCAATACCGTGACGCTTACGTACAGCACAGCATTTGCCTCCGGCCAAAACTATACGCTCACGGTGGATGGCGTGACGGACACCGATGGCCGCACCATGCTCAGCCCATACCAGTTTGTCTTCAACTACACCACACGCGTGTCCTTCGCCAGTCGCTTTGTGTCGGTGACGGAAAACGGCGGTTCGGCTACGGTGCGCCTGAATCTGGAAAACCCGGCTGCTGGCGCTACGGTGGACCTGGTGTTCAAAACCGGCGTGTTCAGCACGGCCACCGGTAGCGACGTGACGCTGGCGCAAACGACCACGCTCAACCTGAGCAGCGGCACTTCGATTGAAATCCAAGTCCCGATTGTGGACGATTCCGAACTGGAGCAGGACGAATACTTCGTGCTGGCGCTGGAAAATGCCGTCGGCGTGACCGTGACCGGCAATCCGTTTTTCACGGTGTACATCCGCGACAACGACCGCAAAGCGCCCGTGGCCACCAAGGCCGTGGAACTGGAGTTTGCTGCCCGCTACACCGTAAGCAACCCGAGCAACGCCGTGGGCCTCGCCGAAATCGTGGCCCACGACCCCGCTTCGCAGCGTTTGTTTACCATCAGCACCGGGCTGCAGGCCTTTGATATTGTGGATTTTTCCAACCCGCTCGCGCCGATACAAATCCAGCAAATCAGCATTGCGCCCTACGGCGCCGGCATCACGAGCGTGGCAGTAAAAAACGGCGTAGTGGCCGTTTGTGTCACCGGCCAAGCCTCGGAGCAAGACAACGGTTCGGTGGTGTTTTTCAACACCGACGGCGGATTCCTGAGCCAGGTCACCGTCGGCGCACTGCCTGACATGATTACGTTCACCCCCGATGGTCGCTATGTGCTGACCGCCGACGAGGGCCAGCCGAACGACGCGTACACCATTGACCCGGAAGGCAGCGTCTCGATGATAGACCTCGGCAACGGCGTGGCCAACCTGACCCAGGCCGACGTGACGGTGGTGGGCTTCACCCAGTTCAACAGCCAGGCTGCCGCCCTGAAGGCCGCCGGTGTGCGACTCCTGTTCGCGGCCAGTACGGTAGCGCAGGACTTCGAGCCGGAGTACGTCAGCGTAGCGCCCGACAGCAAAAAAGCCTGGGTTACGTTGCAAGAAAACAACGCCATTGCCGAATTGGACCTCGAAAACAAGACGTTCACAGGTGTATGGCCCTTAGGCACGAAGGATTACAGCGCCTTCGGTAACGGCCTCGACCTGTCCGACCAGAGCGGCGTCATCCATATTGCCAACTACCCGCTGAAGGGTTTTTGTATCCCCGATGCAGCGGCCAACTACACCGTGGGCGGTGTCACGTACCTCGTGACGGCCAACGAAGGCGACGAAAAAGAGTACGCTCCGCTGAACGAACGCACCACCGTTGGCGCTGTGACGCTCGACCCTGTGGCTTTCCCGAACGCGCAGGTTTTGAAAGAAAACCATAACATGGGACGCTTCCGTATCTCCAACTTGCAGGGCGATACCGACGGCGACGGCGACTACGACGAACTGTACTGCGTAGGTGCGCGCTCGTTTTCCATCTGGAATACAGCCACCGGCCAGTTGGTGTTCGACAGCGGCGACGATTTTGAAAAAATAACGGCAGAGGACCCGTACACCGCGCCCATTTTCAACGCCGACAACGAGGGCAACGGCTTCAAGGGCCGCAGCCGCGCCAAAGGTCCCGAGCCGGAAGGTGTCGCTCTGGCCACTATTTTCGGTCGCAACTATGCGTTTGTAACCCTGGAGCGTATCGGCGGCGTGATGGTGTACGACATCACCGACCCGAACAGCCCGGTTTTTGTGGACTACAAAAACTCTCGCGACAACACCATGTACGCGGGCGACAACGGCGCCGAAGGCATCACCTACATTTCCGCAGCCGACAGCCCCGACGGCAACGCGTACGTCATCACCGCGAACGAACTCAGCGGCACACTCGCCATTTTCAGCCTGAAAGCCGCTCCCACGGTGTCGTTCACGGACGATCTCGTGGCGTTTACCGAAGGCGACGGCAACGTGACGGTGCGCATTGCTGTACAAAAATCCGGCGATGCAGCCAGTTTCACCCTGAACGTGCTGGACGCTTCCACGTCAGTGTCGGGCAATGACTATGTGCTGGCTACAACCACAATTGCCATCCCCGCCAACTCGACCGATACGATTTCCGTCACCTTGAACCTGCCCGACAACGGCAACCTGACCGGCGGACGTTACCTGGTTTTGGGTTTTGACCCTGCTTCCGAAGCGTTGCCGGGCAGCATTTCCGAAATGGTCGTGCAGATCGCCGACAACGACATTCAGGCGCCCGCCCCGCAGGCCGATCCGTTTATCAACCTGACGCACCTGAAAAGTTTTAAACCCAACGCTGGCGGCGGTTCTGCCGAAATTTCGGCCTACGACCCGGGATCGAAGCGTTTGTTCGTGACCAATATTACCAAAAACACCCTCGACATCGTGAATCTCGCCGATCCGGTGTTCCCGGTGACGGTATCGAGCATTGATATGGCGCCCTACGGCGGCGGCATCAACTCGGTGGCGGTGAAAAACGGCATCGTGGCAGTAGCGGTGCAAGGCAACACGACCGCCGAAAACGGCTCGGTGGTGTTTTTCGATACCAACGGCTCGTTCACCGGCAGCGTCAAAGTGGGGAACCTGCCCGACATGGTCATTTTCACCAACGACGGCAAACGCGTGCTGACCGCCAACGAAGGCGAACCGAACAGCGACTACTCCCTTGACCCGCTGGGTTCGGTCAGCGTGATTGATATTTCCGCCGGCATCCCGGGGCTTACCCAGAACAACGTCACGACGATCACTTTTGAAAGTTTCGACAGCCAGATGGACGATCTCCGTGCTGCCGGTGTGCGCATCTTCGGCCCCAACGCCACGGTCGGCTCCGACCTCGAGCCGGAATACATCTGTGTGAGCGCCGACGACAAAACCGTCCTCGTGACCTTGCAGGAAAACAACGCCGTGGCAATCATCAATCTGGAAAATTTGACTGTTGCCGAAATCCGGCCGCTGGGCTACAAAGACCACGCGTCGGTGAACAACCTGCTCGATGCATCCGACCGCGGCGGCAAACTCTTCTTCGCGCCCTGGAACATCAAAGGCACCTACATGCCCGACGCTATCGAGTGCTTCGAGGTGGGCGGTGTGCCTTATGCCATCACGGCCAACGAAGGCGACGCCCGGGAGTACGCCCCGCTGCTCGAATCCGTCCGGCTGAACAGCCTGACGCTCGACTCTGCGGCGTTCCCGGATGCGCGTTTCCTGCAAAAAGATGAAATGCTGGGCCGCCTCAACGTGACCATTGCTTCTGGCGACACCGACGGCGACGGCGACTACGACGAAATCCATGCCTTCGGCGGGCGCTCCGTCACCATCTGGAACCTGGCTACCGGTCTGCCGGTGTGGGACAGCGGCAGCGATTTCGAGGTCATCACCGCGCAAGACCCGACTTGGGGAAGTGTGTTCAATGCCAGCAACGGCGCCTCTGCTCAGTTCAAAAACCGCAGCGACGACAAAGGTCCCGAACCGGAGGCGGTGATCGTGGCCGACATCGAAGGTCGCAAGTTTGCCTTCGTCGGCCTCGAACGCATCGGCGGCATCATGGCCTACGAGGTAACCGACCCGGAAAACCCGCAGTTCATCCAGTACATCAACACCCGAAACCTAGGCGACCTCGGCCCGGAGGGTTTGGTGTTCATTCCAAAAAATGAAAGCCCCAACGGCCGCAACCTGCTGGTGTTGTCCAACGAGATCAGCGGCACCGTTGCTGTTTTCCAAATTGATCTCGACCGCACACAAACGGGCGAAATCGCGCTGGAAACCTACGACTACACGCCCACCATCCCGATTGTGGACGTAAACGGCCAAACGCTTTACGAAGGCGGCATTTCCGGTCTGCACTACATCCCGGGCACCGATCGGGAATTCCTTGCCGTGGGCGACCGCGGCCCGAATGCCGATGCGGGCAGCCACCCGAACGCCACCGGTACGACCCTGTTGTTCCCGAAACCCGACTACGCGCCAAAGGTGACCCGTTTCAAAGCCGAAAACGGCACCTGGAACATCCTGAGCGTGGAGCCGCTGCGCCGCCCTGACGGCTCGCCGACCTCCGGTCTGCCCTTGCCCGCAGGTGCCGGCGCCACAGGCGAAACCGCTTGGGCCGATACCATGCCTACCGTGCTCACGCCCGACGTGTGGGGCATGGACAGCGAGGGTATCGTGGAGGACAACGATGGCAACCTCTGGTTCTGCGACGAGTACGGCGCTTCGGTCTGGAAAGAGAACAAAACCACACTGGAAGTCATCAAACGCTACACGCCGTTTCCAACCCAGCCGCAGGATGCGCCCCTGCCCGCCGCTATCGGCAAGCGCCGCGCCAACCGGGGTTTCGAGGGTGTAGCCTACACGCCGAACGGCAAGATTTACGCCTTTGTGCAAAGCCCCGCCGACAACCCGAACACGGCTACCGGCAACACGGGCCGGCTGATTCGTATGGTCGAGATTGATCCGAAGACGGACGCCGTGCGGCAGTTCGCTTACGAAATCAACCCGGTGCGCGGCCAAATCCGCACGCGCGACTGGAAGATCGGCGACCTCGTGGCGGTGAACAACACCGAGTTTTTGCTCATCGAACACGCCGAGCGCAACGGCTGGAACGAGAAGTTTGTGTTCAAAATTGACATCTCCGGCGCCACGCCGCTGAGCACGGAGGACTACGGTGGCCAGACGCTCGAACAGGTCGGAACGGCGGCCAATCTTGCCGCTTTCGGCGTGACGGTGATTCCCAAAACCCAGGTGCTCGACTTGCTCGAAGCCGGCTGGGACCGCTCGCACGACAAGCCCGAGGGCCTCACGATCCTGAACGACAGCACCATTGCCGTGGTGAACGACAACGACTTCGGCATCGCCAGTCCGGCAGCCAACGGTTCCATCGTCATCACCGGCAAAACCACCCGGTTGTACATTTTCGGCTTGCCAAACAAACTGGGCTATGTGTCGCCGTACTGTACCTACAACCTGGCGCAAACGAGCGTTTCGACTTGTCCGGGCGACGCAGCAACACTCGACGCGGGCGCAGGCTTCAGTGCATACCACTGGAGCGACGGCTCCACCGGCCAAACGCTGGAAGCAACCGCTGCCGGAACGTACTCGGTGACGGTGACCAACACCGTGGGTTGTCATGCAAGCGACGAGGTGACGGTATCACTCTTGCCTTCGTCGTCCGATAGCCTTACGATCGGAGTGTGTCCGGGTGATCAGGTGCTTGTCAACGGCACTTCACTGACGGCTGGTCAGACCGCCTCGTTTGCATACACGAACGTGTTCGGTTGCGATTCGGTCGTGACCTACACCGCAATTGCTTTTCCAACCCCACAGGTGAACCTCGGCAATGACACGGTGCTGACGGCTCCAGCCAGTTATGTGCTCGATGCCGGCTCCGGCCCGGGCTACATTTACCTGTGGAGCACCGGCGCCGTCACGCAAACGATTACGGTGACCCAATCGGGAACCTACGCCGTGACCGTGATCAACGCCAACGGCTGCGAAAGCGCAGATTCGGTGGCAGTCTCCATCACATCGGGTACCGGAGAGCAAACCCTGGCCGGTACTCTGACGTTGTTCCCCAACCCGACCACGGGCTGGACGTACTTGCGCTTTGAGGACTTCAAATCGGGCGCGTACACCGTGACGGTACACGACCTGCTGGGTCGGATACTTTCGCAGGAGCAACTTGATGTGCAGTCTGCAACGGGCACGCATACGCTTGATTTGAACACGTACCCGACTGGCGCGTATCTGGTGCGAGTGGCGAGCGGTACGGGCGCACTGGTGCGAAGAGTAGTGGTGGAATAAAGGGCTTCGACATTGGTTATGACTTCAACGTCGGGAGGGTAGCAAACCTTTCCGACGTTGTTTTTATATGCATGTCCATTTCCAAACAAACCACCGCCGGATCTGTTTCCCTTTCCAAAATCGCCCATGCTCCTGTTTTCCAAACCCGACCCGTCCCGCATTCACACGTTTCTGGAATCCGAAAAACGCCGTCCCTACAGTTATCCCGCTGTGGGGCGTACCCGGTATGCGGAAACCGTTGCCGGCTACGACAACGATCACAGCCACATTGAACTGGGCCGTGGCGATGCGATTTGGGCTGCCGCCAAGGAGGCGGTCAGGCAATGGCAGATGTTTCCCGGAGGCTGGGCGTACGTGGCACCGGAGGTTCAGCCCATCCGGGAGGGTGGGGTAGTGGCGATGGTCGCCCGGGTGCTGGGGCTGTGGTGGCTCAACTCCTGCCGCATCGTGTACGTGCTCGACGAGGAAACCCGCTTCGGGTTTGCCTACGGCACGTTGCCCGGCCATGTCGAACGCGGGGAAGAACTTTTTTTGGTGGAAAAAACACCCGATGGCCGCGTGCTGTACTCCTTGCGGGCGTTTTCGCGTCCCCGGTACTGGCCGGCCCGGCTGTGTTATCCGCTGGCTCGGGCATACCAGCGCAAGTTCGTCCGGGAATCGAAGCAGTCCATGCGCGATTTTGTGCAAAAACAACTTCCATGAGAATCCTGTCGCCCATTGTTGTCTGGTTGGTTTTCCTTGGCCTAGCAGGCGAAACGCTGATTCAAAACCATTGGGAAGGGGCCTTGGTGGTATTCGCTGCGTTGGTTTTGGTGCCGACCGGCTTGGCGTTGCTGGACAGGGCGCTGCCGTGGTGGTATTGGTTTTCCGCTGCCGGCGTGTGCGCGGGCTATCTGTTTTTCCCAAACCTAACAGCCGGATTTGGGATGCTTCCGTACCTGTTCATAGCCGTGTGGCTGACCGTTCGGGAACTTGTTGATGTGGTGGTTTTCAAAAAGATTGAACTAAAAAACTTGATACGTTTGGCGGCTCTCGGCTATTGGGCCACCGGGGCGGTCTGGGCGTTGTTCTTTTTGAGCGGAGTACACCCGTTGGGGTTCGATTCGGTCATTGTGGGCCTCACTGCGGCACATTTCCACGTGGCGGGTTTTGTGCTGGCGGTGGTGGTGTATTGCCTTCTTTCGGATACGCCGAGCCGATTCAATTCAATGCTCGGGTACGGCGCGCTAGTGGGAATGCCCTTGGTGGCAACGGGGATCACAAGCACGCGCATCGGCTATTCGCCCGTGTTCGAATGGGTGTCGGCGCTGGGATTCGTAGCATTTGCGTTAGGTGTGGTTTGGCAACACTTGACCTTTGTTTTTCAAAATCGTTATTCCCGAAAAGCACGGCTGCTCTGGCTGTGTGGGGCGCTTTGCCTGCTGGCGGGCGGCACCTTGGCCGGCTTGTACGCCCTGCGTTTTTCGCAGCCGATCCAGTGGGTCAACATCCCGAACATGAAAGTTTGGCACGGCACGCTGAACACGCTGGGTTTCGGATGGCTGGTGTTGATTGGTTGGAGTGTTGTTTTCCAAAATGATCCCAGCAAAAAACCGACGCCAGGGCGCGTTCAGCACCCCGGCGCCCGGAAGACGTGACTTTTGGTTCTTAATGTCTTGGCGCATTTCTGTGGACACCACAGCGTCCACTTGCGCCAATTAATGCCAATAATCCAAATAGGTTATCAGAGTCCCGCCTACATTTTGCTCAGCATGCCCCTGCCCACACGGCGACCGCCGGTACGCAATTCCAGAAAGTACAACCCCGGCGCATAGCCACCAACCGGGATGCTGAATGCTCCGCCGGGCGCTTCGCCCCGGGCAATGGTGCGCCCCAAAAGGTCGAATACCTGCCATTCCACAGGCTGGTCGGAGGGCCACTCCACGCGTGCCCAATAACGGGCGGGGTTGGGGCTGATTCGGATGTCGGGAACATCCGTTGCGTCGGCAGATGCGACGCTGGTGGTGCAGTCCACCAGCACGGTTTTGTACACCGTAAGGCCGCCGCGCAGGTTGCCAGCCACCATTTCGAGAATGCCATCGCCGTCGAGGTCGCCGAACGCTACGGTGCTGCGCTCGCCGTCGTCCACCTTGCCCCAGTTTTTCGAAATCAGGGAAAACGGCGTTTCGGACGTCCCCACATTCGTGTATGCCTCGATATTGCCGGTCTGCGTGCCGACGATCAGGAGCCGCTCGCCATTGGGCTGTTCGATGAAGGCCGGGGCGCTGAAGCCCACGTCGGACTGCGGGGCGCGGGTATCAATGCTGCCGAGTTTGTTGGTCACCGGCTGCGCCGAAAACACCGGATTGTCGGGCGCGCCCATGTTTTTGAAAAAATTGAGGTTGCCGTTGCGCTCGCCCAGTACGATGTCCCTGACGCCGTCGTAGTCGAGGTCAACAATCGCGGGAGCGGAATAACTGCCGATATCCATGGTGGCCCAGATGACGTTGAAATCCTGCTGGAATTGCATGGGCTTGTTGGCTCCTGCGGTGTTTCGGAAGTAGTACAGGGCGCCGAAGTTGCTGCCCACGAGCATGTCTTGGTCGCCGTCGTTGTCGAGATCGCCGAAGGCGGGAAAAAAATCGTAGTCGTTGGGGGTAAACGCCGACAGTCCCAGCCAATCGGAGTCAGAGAGGGTAAACTGCGGCTGAGTGGCCGAGCCAGTGTTGAGGAACAGGTACAGACTCGCGTTTTGGGCGTTTCCGGGCGCGTAGTAGCCGTAGTTGCCTATGACGAGATCGAGCAGACCGTCGGCATTTACGTCCACGAGGGTAGGGTGGGAGGCGGTGCCCACATCCACCATGTCGCCGACGAGGAAACGTTTGGTTTCCAGGTCGAAAAAGTGTCCGTTGATGGCGGTGTTGAGGTACAGCCAGGAGCCGTTCCGGTCATCGTTGACGAACTTGCTGTTCGGGGCCACGACCATGTCCCCCTTGCCGTCGTTGTTCACGTCGAGGTAAAAAGCGGCGGGGAACTGGGGCAATTCCACGGGCGTGCTGTACGAAGGGAAATTCACATCCTGTTCGTTCATCCAGGCCTCATCGGGAGTGCCGTGATTGGTCATCATGTTCATGCAGGTGAACGACACGTCGCCCGTGACCAATTCCAGGTCGCCGTCGCCGTCCTGGTCGTACAGCATGAGCGTGGAGCCGGGGTGGCGGGTTTCTTCGCCGCGGTCTTCCACGGGCTGGTTTCCGGCAAAAAACTCCACGCAGGTATCGGGCCTCGGGCTGAGGTTGTTCACGCAAAAGTTGAGGCCGGTCTCATAAAAACGCCCCCAGCAACGGTCGGTCACCTCGAAGCGCAGGCTGTCCACGCCGAAACCTTTTTCCACGGAAGTGTTTTTCACCAACCAAACGTGCCCGCCGGCAGAACCGTCGAAGGTCAGGATGTCGAGGTCTCCGTCGCCGTCCACATCGGCCACGCCGGGCACGTCGGTGTCGGCGATGACCAGGTTGTTCCAGACGCCCGGGATGGTCGAGGGGTAGTAGATGAGGCGGTTGTCGCAGTTGGAGCAACCCGGATACGTGAACAGGAAGGGCTTGAATTTTAGGACGTTGTTCTCAAAATACCCCTGAAATACCTGCATCTCTTGGGTGCTGAAGGGCGGGGGAATGGACGCGCAAAAAATGTCGGCTGCGCCGTCCTGGTTGAAATCCCGGAGCAGGGCGTAGTCCTGCAAGGGCGGGAAATGACAGGCGTACTCGGGGGCGTACCGGTAACTGACCGCATTGGGCGTGCCGGTGTTGATGAAGGTCAGGAACACGTCGCCCGCCCGGTCGAAGATGACGAGGTCGAGTATCTGGTCGTTGTTCAGGTCGGCGGCGGAGTACTGCCCGGCGTTCAGTCCCCCGGCGAAGGGATACTCCAGCAATTTGCCGTTTTGGATCACCGGAATGGACATGGTTTGGAACATTTGCTCCTGTGCGGCAAGGTTTTGAGCCAGAAAAAGGCTGAAAAGAATCGGGAGTGGTCGTACAAACATTTGTGGCATATTTTTGCAACGGCAGTTGAGGAACGGACGGGTTATGTTGGCTTGACAGGATTCAAAAGATTTACAAGATTTTTCTTGCGGGCAAAACTACGCGGTTTTCCTCCCGGGAAAATGCCAAAGCGCGCACCTGCAAATCACTGACAAACTCTGTTTGATAACTGTGTTCATCCCCCCGTAGTGCGGACGGATTTTTCCAAAATGACAAAAAGCGACCCTACCAGTCAACCAGTCAACCAATCACCCAGTCAACCAGTCAACCAATCAACTATGGTTTACGAATTCAACGGTTTCCGCCCGGTCATCCACGAGAGCGCTTTTGTACATCCGCTGGCAGCCGTCACCGGCAATGTCGTCATCGGGCGCGATGTGTATATCGGCCCGGGCGCGGCCATTCGCGGCGACTGGGGCCGCATCCGCATCGCCGACGGCTGCAACGTGCAGGAAAACTGCACGATCCACATGTTCCCCGGCGTCACGGTGCACTTGCACGAGTCGGCGCACATCGGGCACGGGGCCATCGTACACGGGGCCACCATTGGCCGAAATAGTTTGATCGGCATGAATGCCGTGCTGATGGACGAAGTGGAAATCGGCGAGGAGTGCATCGTCGGCGCTTTGTGTTTCATCAAGGCCGGCGAAAAAATCCCGAGCCGCAGCCTCGTGGTGGGCAACCCGGCCAAAATCGTGCGGGAGGTTTCCGACGACATGATCGCCTGGAAAACCGAAGGCACGCGGCTGTACCAGCAATTGCCCGGGCAATGCTACGACACCTTACGGCCTTGCGAACCGCTGCGGGAGGTGCCGGAGGATTGGCCGGAGATGGAGGGAGGGTATAAGATTTGGAAAGGTTGAGCGGGTTCTTTTGACTGGACTGGTTATCTTTGCTAAAAATTCAAGTCATGCAAGCAATTGCTTTTCAGAAAAAAACTGTTGCCAAATCCATCTCCGCTTCGGCTGCCCGCAAGCAGCCCCGGCGCATCTCATGGCAGGAATTTCAAAACAGGTACATCGGCAAGGATAGTCAATTCAAATACGAATGGGTGAACGGCATGGTTGAAAAAACCCAATACACGATGAATCCAACCCAACTTTACATTCAATTCAATTTGCAAGACTTCTTCATGCGCCTGTTGTCTGAAGGGAAGGTCACCGGGCAACTGCTCGGCGAACCCGACCTGATATTCTATGAAGGCCACCACCGCCGACCGGACATGGCTTGGCTCACGCGAGCGCAAGTGGAGCATTTAGGGGAAGAAGGCGCCATTGAGGTGCCCGGCTTCGTCATCGAGGTTATTTCCAACAAAGACGCTTCGGCCAAGGTTGCCGAAAAAATGGAAGACTACCGCATTGCAGGTGTAAAAGTTGTTTGGCACATTTTTCCGAAAATCGGAATAGTCCACGTTTATTCCGGCGAAAATCTGCGCCACATGACCGTTTGCAAAGGAGAAGAACTATGCTCCGCCGCGCCCAGCCTGCCCGCCTTTGTGCTGCCTGCTCAGGAAATTTTCAAAAAGTCCGTGAAAACGGAGGAATAGCCGGTCTGTTTTGCCCAAAATGATAACCATCTCCATTTTCGGGTATTAAACGAATACCTGTACGGCTTCACACTCGAGCGCACACAGTGCATATTTTGCGTACCCACGTTTGTCATCCCGAAGGGAACCGTCCGACCTACGCTTGTCATCTCGCAGAGAACTGTCCGCTCTACGCGGGCCGCTTGAACAGTAGGGCTTCGCGGTTTTTCCCTCGTAGAGCGGACGGTTCTCTGCGAGATGACAAGCGTAGAGCAGATGACAAACGTAGCGTACGCGAAATATGCGTTGTGGATGCTCGCCAGTACAGCCGTACCCAGACCCTACATGTATGAGAGCCATCCTGTTGCTTTTGCTTTTTGGAATATGCGGCCCCACCGTATTCGGGCAGCCTGACTCCACCACCACCTATGCCGTCGTGGTCGGCATATCTGATTACCAGGACCCCAAGATCCCTGATTTACGGTTTGCAGACAAAGATGCCATAGCTTTTGCCAACTACCTGAAATCGCCGGACGGGGGGAGGGTAAAAGTGGAGAACATAAAACTGTTGGTCAATAATGGAGCAACAGCGGGGAGAGTTTTATCGGCATTATTTTGGGTCTTGGAAGCGAGCAAAGCAGGAGACAAATTTATTTTTTATTTCAATGGACATGGTGATTTGGAAAAAGAGCCCCCCTTTCAATCGGGTTATTTGCTTTGTTGGGATACTCCTCCAAGAGATTACATGGCAGGGGGTTCACTCAGTTTAAATAGTTTGCAAAATGTAGTTGCTTCGCTTTCCCTAGATAAAAAAGTTGAAACGACACTAATCACAGACAGCTCGCATGGGGCCAAATCAGTCGGAAGCCACATAGACGGACCGCAAAAAGTTGTTGCTAATCTGTTACAACAATATGCCAATGAAACGATGATTCTTGCCTGCCAACCCCACGAGTTCAGCTTGGAAGGCGGGCAGTGGGGCGAGGGAAGTTCTCGGCCGCCTATTTTTCAACCAGTTAGGGAAGGCGAACAATGGGCCGGCGGGCATGGCGCCTTTACCTACCACTTGATCCGGGGCCTTGCTGGCAACGCGGACCGAGATTGTGACAAAGCCGTAACGCTCGCTGAATTAGATCGATACCTCGAAGACCACGTAAGCACAGAGACCGCACCGCATGAACAAACGCTTATGGTGATCGGCAACAAGGGGAAAGTACTGTCCTTCGTCTCGGATTCCACCGACATCGAATCCTTTTTCAAAACCGATGACCGGCGGGGTTTTGCAGAGCCGGAAAGCACCGGGAAGACACTCGATCTGAAGGCTCCCGCTCCCAAAATGACGGTACAATACCCGGACTTGCCCGCCAACCACGCCCTGGTCACCATCGCGGATTCGCTGGAAATCCGGCTGGAAGCGGGCAATGCGCTGGACTATATCCTGATCAATCAACAGAAAATTCCACAACTCGAACCGAAGCAATACGCGTTCAAAGTGCCCTTGAAACCGGGGCTGAACGAAATCCAGATCGCAGCGTTCAAAGGCTTCCGTTCGGTGGCCGACACGCTGCTGGTTTATTCCAACCACTCGCCTGGTTTGCGGTACGGGCTGGGCGAAAAGGTAAAACACTACGCGTTGTTTATCGGAATAGACCGGTACGACGACCCAGCACTCCCGGACCTGAATAACCCGGTGTTCGATGCCCGGTCTGTCGCCGAGGTGCTGGCCAGGAAATACGGGTTTGCGGTGGACACGCTGTTCAACCCGACCAAAAAGCAGATACTGACCACCTTGCAAGGGTATGCCCTCCGGTTTCAGGATCAGGAATACCTCGAACGAAACGACCACCTCCTGATCTTTTTTTCCGGCCACGGCGCGTGGGACGGCAGTTTCCGGCAGGGGCATTGGGTGGCTGCCGATTCCAAAGCGAACGACCCGGTGTACGAATCCTACATCTCGTATGCCGACTTGCAGAACAAGATTGACAACCTGAAAATCAAACACGTGCTCGTAGTGGTGGATGCCTGCTACAGCGGCACCTTCGACCTGGAACTGGCGGCACACTCGGAAAAATGTGCCGAGCCTGTGTCATTCGGTTCAAAAATCTCGTCCGAATTCGTCCAGGAAAAACTCCGGTTTCAAACCCGCCGCCTGCTCGCTTCGGGGCGCGACGTACCGGTGTCCGATGGTACGGCAGCCGAACACTCGCCTTTTGCACGCCGATTCCTCGAAGCCCTTCAAAATCCGGAAGAGGGCGTCATCACCATGGAAAGGCTTCAGCAATACCTCGACAAAAGCAATCCGGTACCGCATACGTCGGTGTTTGGGAAGAATCAGCCGGGGAGTAATTTTTTGATCCTGAGCAAGGGGTAGCGAACGCGGCAACAATGGGAACACGGATTACACGGATCAGGCGGATTTTTGCGGATAAAAAAAATCCGTGTAAATCCGAAAAATCCGTGTAATCCGCGTTCCCATTGTCCCTACGTTCGGCGGCGCACGGCAAGGTCACAATTCACCATAACCGCTGCGCACACAAAAAACAGCGACCCGATTTTGTCCGTCTCCACAAAGTCGTTCATCAGCATGAGCAGGGCGATCAGGGTGAAACTAAGCAGAGCCGACACCAAAATGCGCCGCCTGCCGGGGTTGGGTGTGCGGTGGTAAATTTGTTGTCCCATGAAGATCACCGTGAAGCAAAAGCCGAGGAAAAACAGCAGCCCGGGGATGCCCTGCTCCACGGTCACCATCAGGTAGTAGTTGTGAATGCCGGAGCGTTCGGGGTTGCCGCTCACATAAGTTTTGAAACTGGAGACGGTGTATTTTTTGTAGTTGAAATAAAAATTGCCAGGGCCGAAGCCGGTTAGGGGCCGGTCTTGAATCATGTACGCCGCCGCCACCCAGCGGTACACCCGCTCCATGATGGAAATGTCCTCCAGTTTGGTGGTGGCTTCCAGCAGGTTGTCAAAACTGGTATGCGATACGGCGCGTTCGTAGTTGGGCGCAAAGGCCAGCCAGTTGTCGCGTTTGGTTACAATTGTTGCGAACCCGACAACCGCTATGCAGGAAACCAGCAGAACCACTTTTGTCAGTTTCCGGCGAACCAGCCAATAAATCCCTGCGGCAGCCACCAGGGCCACATAAGCCGCGCGGGTGTACGCGAAATTGATGCCCACGATCAGCAGCCCAATACCCAAAACCAACAGCCACCATGCGCCGGAATAGCGCCGATACCAGTAGGTGCCGTACCACACGAACGGCAGGAAGATGGCCAGCAGGCAGGCGTACATCACGTGGTTGCGGTAAAACGGCCCCATGACGTAGTTGACCTCCTTGAACGAAAATCCGTGCGGCGCGTGCCGGATCAGGATGATCGTCACGGTGAGGATGAGCGGCACGAAAAACCACCACAGCAGGTTTTTTTGGTCGCGCTCGTCTTTCAAAATGTGCGCGGCCAGGAAGTAGAACACGATCACGTACCAGCCTTTGGCCAACAGAAACTTGAATGAAACCAAAAAGTCTGTGGAGCCGATCACTGCCACTGCCGTCCAGGCCAAATGCAGAAACAACGCCAGCGAGATCGGGTGGCGGACGAAACGCCCGTCCACGGAGCGCCAATGGCGCACAAACCAGGCAACCCCCACCAGGGTCAGCACCCACATCAGCGGTTCGGAAGGCAGGTCGGTGCCGAGGCCGCCGGGTAGTTCCATCTCGACGGAGATCGGGATGCAGGCGAGCATCAGGAAAAAAACCTTCCGGAAATCCACTACGGCCAGCCAAAACACCAGAACCGCCAACGGGATGCCAACCAGCCACCAGGCATCGAGGGCCGCTCCGGCACACACGCAAAGTGCGCTCAACGCTGCCACCGACCAAACCAGCCACCGGTGCGGATTTGTCCCATCCCGTAATATCGCCAATTTATCATTCATCATTCATCATTCTGTGTGATGTCGCGCCAGCGTACGTCCCGGTACGCATCGGCGATCAGGGCAGCCAGCACGGTGAACAAAAATGCTGCTACGAGCGCCCCGATGACGATCAGGCTGCGCTTGGGCCGGCTTTTGGTGAGCGGAACCTCGGCGGCTTCCACCACCAGCAGGGCGGGAATGTCGGTGTTGTAGGTGGCCAAAATCTGGTTGTAGCGCTCCATGTCGTAGCTGAGCTGCTTGCGTGCCTGGAAATGCAGGTCCTGCAGGATCGCGATCTGGGGCATGCCCTCGGTGAAGCGCTTGAGCGTCATGTTTTCGCTCGTCGTGTCCTTCGACATGAGTTGTCGGCGTTGTTGTTCGGAGGCGTTCAGGTTTGCCCGGATGTATGCGATGGTGTCGCGGGGGATCCGGGGGTCCTTTTCCAGGATGTCCAGTTTGGCGCGGTTGCGCACGATCTCGGACTCGGAGGTGGCCAGTTGCTCGGAAATTTGGTCGCCCTGAACGCCCACGTTGAAAATGCCGTAGTAGGCCTGGGTGTGGCGCAGGCTGTCGCCCAACAGGGTCAATTCGGCCGTTTTGCGTTTGATGTTCGATTCGAATGCGGCCAAGAGTTTGCTTTGGCTCTCCTTGGTCAGTCGTTGGCCGATGGCATTGACTTTGTCGCGGGCGGCATTGGCCATGTCGGCGGCCAACTTGGGGTCCACGTCTTCGATGCTGAGTTCGATGGCGTCGTTTTTGTTTTTCTGGGCATTGTACAGGGAACGGAACCGCTTGCGCACTTTGTATCGCCCCTGCTTGGCCGTTGAGTCAATATCGTAGTGCTCGTACAGGTTGAAGCGGTGCACCATGTAGTCCTCCACTTCTTTGCCCGCGGCTATTTCGGCCAAGCGGTCGAGGTCGCGGTCGGAACCGTAGTATTCGGTGACCTGTCCGGTGTTGCCGAACATGAGTTCCGGGTTGGCTAATTGCGGGCTTGTGGGGTAAAAAATGGTTTTAGCCTCGAAGTAGTTGTCCATCAACAGCGAAACGACGATGCTGCCGATCAGGGTCAGCAGGCATACGTTTCGGATGGTTTTTCGCCACTGGTAAATGGTTTGGAAGACACCAAGCAGGTTGTCGCGGTTTTCCATGCTGTTCGTGCGGGTGGGTAAGATGCGGATTGGCCGCAAAAGTAAAAAAAATGCCGGCGCCGGCAGGTTTGGCGGGGAAAGCGCTAAAACAAATCGCCCGGTGAGTGAGCATCACGCGCCGGGCGAAGTGATCCGGCTTTCGCCGAAACGTATGATTTTCAGATAATGCTGCCTACTCAACACTCAAAACCCAAAACTCAAAACTGTTTCAGGCTTGCCATTCCTCCAGCAGCCGGGCGGCTTCTTCGGAGCCCATTTTGGCGGCGGCCTCGAGGTCAATTGCGTAACCGGGTTTGCCGACCCGATGTTTGGCGATGGCGCGGTGCAGCAGTCCTTCTGCTTCGGGGGCCAGCTCGATACCCACGGGTATTGCCAAGGTTTGGTCGAAGGCTTCGAGTGCTGCGGGGGCATCGTTCAGGGCCAAAAGTGCCTTGCCCAGCAGGTATGTGGCGCGGCGGCGGCGGTTGTAGTTGGGATCGGATTCGTCAAACTTGCGCTTCAGGTACAGGCGCAGTTCATAGACCGCCTCGGTGTATTTTTTTGCATGAAAAAGACTTTCCCCTTTCCGCATGCGTGCCAGCCAGTGCAGCGGTTGAAGGGCCAGTGAGTGTTTCACCGCCTGGTCGAAATCCTGTGCGGCGCCCTCCCAGTCGTTTTTCAACATTTTTACCTTGCCGCTGCCGTAGTAGGCATCGGGGTGGTAGGGATTGGAGCGGATGCTTTTGGAAAAGTCCCGCAGGGCATCGTTGAAATTGCGGAGTTTGTAATTGACATACCCCCGGCGTTCGTACGCCAGAGCATGTTTTTCAAATTTTTCGATGGCCCTGCTCAAGGCCTCGGTTGCCTCTTGTTCTTTGCCAACCTGCCCGACGAGGTTGCGGCCCCGGCGGTATTCCTGAACGGCCACTTTGTCCGAGTCAGGCTCGATGTTCATTTTTTCCAGCAGACCGCCCTCGCCGATGCACCAGGCCCAGATGTTGCCGGCTACAGCGTACTGCGCCATTTCCCCGAACAGGGATACGGTGTTGCGCCATGATTTTTCCGAAGTCGAGGCCATTTTTTGTTGTGGAACGGTGAGAGCGAAATCCACGTCAGACAATACATCCTCCGCCTTGAACAGGACGTCCGATTTGAAGTAGTTCTCCACCCGGTTTTGCCAATGTTGCAGCGCCAACTCGAAGGTGCGTTGGTTGCCGAACTCCAGCCGGCCCTTGAAGATCAATTTGAGCGATTGCGTTTGCATCCTTTCCTGCTGTTTTATCATAACTACAAGGCTGATAGGGTGGTATGGGTTGATTTCAGGAGAACCTTCTGACGAAAAGCGAGACAAACCTCTGTCCGGCAGGATTGATTGCCCACCATGCGTTGAATTTCCACGAAATCGTTTTTCTAAGTCCTTTTCGAAGGGATTATTGGTCGAAGCAAATGGATGACCAAAAGAAAAGGCACACTTTCCCCAAAGAGGAACAAAAGTCCAAAATTATCTCCTATCCGACAAACATCAGGCCTGCATTTTTTGAATTAATTTTTTGCTTTGAATCTGGAATGGTCAATTTTGTTTCAAGGCACGGAGGTGTTTCCTCCAATTTTCCAAATAATAGTCCTGTTTCGCGGGAGCCATAAAAAATGCCGTAACGGAAATGGCAATCTTTGCGCATTTTCGCCCCTAAACCAGTTCAATCATTTTTGATGGCAGAAAAGCGACTTTTCGATTACCTCTACGACCAGTTGGAGCAGTACCCTTTGGAAAAAGCCTTCGGGCACAAAGTCAATGGGGAGTGGCATTACTTTTCCACCGCTGACATGGTGCGCATGGTCAACCAGGCCAGTTGCGGCCTGTTGGAACTCGGTCTCAAACCCGGCGACAAGGTGGCTACTGTGGTCTATCAGACCAGTCCAGCCTGGGTGGTATTGGAGTTTGCCATGACCCAGATCGGGATTCTCCACGTCCCGATGTACCCTACGATCAGCGCCCGGGAGTACGAGTACATCCTGCGCGAATCGGAGGCTCGATTTTGCGTGGTCGGCGACAAAGACTTGTACGACAAGGTGCATGCCGCCCATGCCAACTTGCCCGGACTGGAGGAGGTGTTCGCGTTCGGCGCCCATCCCGTGGCCCGCAATTGGGAATTCCTGCTGCAGGGCGACCCTTCGCGGCAAGCAGATGTAGATCGAATCAAAGCCGGCATTCGCCCCGACGACGTGATGACCTTCGTGTACACGTCCGGCACCACGGGAAACCCCAAAGGAGTGATGCTGACCCATACCAACATCGTATTCAACATCGAAGCGGTACGCAAGTTGTTGACGTTTCAGCCGGGCGACCGCGTGCTGAGTTTTTTGCCCGTCAGCCACGTCTTCGAACGCGTGGCGGTGTACGCGTTCACGGCAATGTGCGGCAGTGTGGCGTTTACCGGTACCGACAACCTTGGTGGCGAATCGGGCGACTTGCGCGCCATTCGTCCGCACTTCTTCACCACCGTGCCGCGCCTGCTGGAGAAGGTGTATGAAAAAATCGTTTCCAAAGGGCTTGAACTCAAGGGGATCAAACGTTTCCTCTTTTTTTGGGCGCTCAACCTGACCGATACCTGGTACTTCGGCTACCGCCCTTCCGGTCTTGCTGCCCTGAAATGGTGGATTGCCGACCGCCTTATTTTCAGCAAATGGCGGGAGGCCCTCGGCGGATGTGTCAAAACGATCATCACCGGTGCGAGTGCCTGCCCGGTGCGGGTCATGCGCACCTTCAATGCTGCTGGCATACCCGTACGGGAGGGCTACGGCATGACCGAGGCTGCGCCCGCCCTCAGTTTCAGCCGCATGGAACCGGAAGGCGCCATGCTCGGAACTGTGGGGCTGCTGCTCGACGGCGTAGAAGTTTGGTTTGAGCCAAGCCCGGATTTTCAGCCGGGAGAAGGCGAGATTTTGGCGAAAAGCCCCGGAGTCATGATCGGGTATTACAAACAGCCCGACAAAACCGCCGAGGCCATTCGGGTAATCAACGGGGAGCGCTGGTTGGCCACCGGCGACGTGGGCGCTTGGGCAGAAGGCCCGCAGGGGCAAAAATTTCTCAAAATAACAGACCGCAAAAAAGAACTGCTCAAGACCAGCCACGGCAAATATGTGGCGCCCGCCCCCATCGAGTCGGCGCTGAAGGAACACTTCCTCATCGAACAGGCCATGGTGGTGGGCGACGACCAGAAGTACGTCACTGCCTTGCTCGTGCCGTCGCAGGACGGGCTGCGCGACTGGTGCCAACGGCACCAAATACCCTGGACAACGCTCTCAGAGATGGTGCGCAAACCCGAGGTGTTGCGTCGCTACGAGATGTTGTTGGAGCGGATCAATCCGAATTTTGCGCACCACGAGCAGATCAAAAAATTTGTCCTGCTGCCGCAACCTTGGGAGCCGGTCAAGGCCGATGGTTCGGAAGCCGAACTTACGCCCACGCTTAAACTGAAGCGCCGGGTGATTTTGCAGAAATTTCAGCGGGAAATCGCAACGATGTACTTGGATTGAAAGGTATGCAAAGGACTTTAGCCTTGTTGTTCATGTTGCAGGATAATCCAATCTTTAAGGGCACCAATAAAAATCCTCATTTCATCAAGGAGCGTTTCAATATCAGAATCGGAAGGGACTTGATCCACTTCATAGTCTGCGTCCATTCGAGCATCGAAGGCCCTTTTGACAATGGTGGTAAAATTTTTTGGAAAAACTCCTGAATGCACAAAACTCTTGTTGAACCAACCAATTAGTTGCTGGTGCTTTGAGGTTTTAAAATCCCGAATCAGGCTGAGCGCCAGCATGGCGTAATACATCCCATAGTATATCCGATTAGCAGCAATGCCATTTCTATGGCCCTTAAAACAAAAAACAGCATCGGCGATGCTTTCTTCGGCTGTCTGATTCTTTGTAGGGCCAACGTCATTTTGTCTTCTTGGTCATTCATGCGTATATACCATGTTGTGTGGCATCGATAAACAGTGGCTGTTTACCCCGAAGCGAGTGTTGCAGTTCTTCCTCCGAAATTACCAGAGTTTGTGTAAAAACATCTAAATCCAAATCTAGGTAGGCCATCACGTCGCGAATGCCACGAACCACTTGCCTGTCATAATCGCCACGAACAACGACAACGAAATCCCAATCAGACCAAGGTTTTGGCCTTCCCCATGCCCTTGAGCCAAATAAGATCACATCTTTGATCTTATCTCCGAAGCCTGATTGCAAACGGGACCGGGCTTCTCGAAGTACCTTGTCACGTTTTTTCATAAGTAGATACCTGAATTACTTGCAAAGATAGGCAGATTCATGCTCAGAAGTTCAATATAGATTTCAGAGACCTCACTGCTCGCGCTCCAAAAGTTCTTCCACCGTTTTTTTCAACACGGCTTTGCGCGTTTCCGGCACTTGAACGGCCTGCAAGTGACCAAATGCTTCCGTTTGATAGCGTTGTTTTTCGGCACCGACTAATTCCGGGATGCTGTTTCGATCGAATATGGCCCGCACGGCCTCTACCTTGCCCGGCTCGTTTTGCGGGGTATGCATCCAGTGGTTCAGAGCCTCCCGGTCTGCTAATGAGGCGGTTTCAAGAGTTTTCAGGACGAGCCAGGTTTTTTTGTTTTGCATGATGTCGCCCCCGACTTGCTTGCCGAATTTGGCCGGATCGCCGTAGGTGTCGAGCAGGTCGTCCTGAATCTGAAACGCAATGCCCGCCAGGCGGCCAAACTGGTACAGGTGCTCCCGGTCGGCACTATTGGCGCCGGCGCAACGGGCGCCCATTTCGAGGGCTCCACCGAGCAAAACGGCAGTTTTCAGTTCGATCATTCGGATGTATTCGGCCAGTTGCACGTCCTGCCGCGACTCGAAATTCATATCGTACTGCTGGCCTTCGCACACTTCGATGGCCACTCGGTTGAAAATTCGAACGAGGTCGGCCACCAGGTCCGGCGAACCGGTCGTGGCCAAGTGCCGATAGGCGTGGATGAGCATGACATCGCCGCTGAGGATGCCTGTGGTGGTGTTCCAGCGCGTATGCACGGTAGGCCGCCCGCGTCTCAAGGGGGCGGCGTCCATGATGTCGTCGTGCAGGAGGGTGAAATTATGGAACAGTTCTACGGCCCAGGCAACGGGCAGAGCCCGCTCCACGTCGTCGGCAAAAAGTTTGTACGCCAGGAGCAACAAGGCCGGGCGCAGGCGTTTTCCGCCGAGCGTAAGCATGTAGTCGCAGGGTTCGTACAACTCGCGCGGGGTGTCGGGGAACGGGTTTTCGGCGGCGTATGCAGCGATGCGGTCGAGCAGGGAAGGTAAATTGTGCATGGCGTGGATGAACGGCGGCGAAGGTACTTCAAAGTTCAAAATCCCCCTTCAAACTTCCGCCAGTCTGCCTCCGTGTCCACGTCCGACAGTTCGGGCAGCAGGGCACAGGACTTGCCAAGCGTGCGGATTTTCTCCAAGGTAGCCGCGCGTACGGTCTCGGTGCTCCAGGCAATGTCGGCAAAAACCGACGGCTCGAACGCCCGCATACCGAGGAGGTAATAGCCGCCGTCGGGCGTGGGGCCGAGCACGAAGTCGTGGTGATCCAGCAGGGAAAAGGCGTCGTTCAAAATTGCGCTGTCCAGTTCCGGGCAGTCGCTGCCGATGATGAGTACGCGGTCGGCGCCTTCGGCAAAAGCGCGCTGAAAGGCATCCGCCATGCGTGCGCCGAGGTCGTCTCCTTGTTGGGTGAATTTTTGAAAAACAGCGTCATCCCATCCATCGCCGGACGCCGCCTTGTCGGAATAAAAAAGCCATCGTTGTGTGGAAGCGCCAAGTGCCGCCAGCCGGGTTTTTTCCAGCAAAATATGGTAGATGCGCAGCGCTTCTGCGTCGCCAACAGTACGCGCAAGGCGGGTTTTGACGCGGCCCAAAACGGGGTTTTTGATAAAGATAAGCAATACTGATACCATGAATTGTGCGATATTCGGGTGGGTAATAGCCAACTTTGCGCCATGTCTCGCCGTTTGTCGGTCAACGAGAGGTACGCTTTATCACTAAATTCAACTATGAAAAAATACCTGGTTCATTTGCTCCCGATCATCGCACTTTCCAGCCTTGCGCTGTTCAACGCCTGTGCCAAGGACGACCACGGCCACGGCAACGAGGCTACCATAATCATCGCATCGCCCACCGAAGGACAGATGTTCCATGGCGGCGAGAACGTGCCCATCAAAGCCACGCTCACTGGTACGGAAACGCTGCACGGCTGGAAAGTCGAGATTCGAAATAAATTGGACGGGACGGTGTTGTTCGCCACAGATGCCCATGAACATGCCCTTACGCTGAGCATTGACGACGTTTGGACGAACAACCTGACCGAACACACCGACCTCGTGCTGGAGGTTTTTGCGCAACTCGACCACGACGGTACGCTGCTTTCAAAAACGGTGAACTTCCACGCGCACCCGATGTAGGTGCTTGTATCAAACTCCCAAGTGGGAATATACCTCCCGCATCGCAATCGGTTTGCCTACGATCTCGAACGTGTCATCCAGCCCGTCATAGTCGCTGTTCAACCAATTGCCGTTTTCTGTTCGTTGATAGAGGCTGAGGTAGGTGCGCTGGCTATCCACATATAGGATGTAGCGCAGGCCCGGCATTTTTTTGTAGCAGGGCAGTTTTTCGGCCAGGTGGTATTCGCGGGTACTCTTGGAGAGCACTTCCACCACGAGCAGCGGGTTGGTCTCGGCATCCATCCCAGGGCTGTAGGTGAACAGTTGCGGTGGTTCGGGGGCAACACTACAGTCAGGATTGAACACGGCCTTGTCGCTGTCACAATCCCAAACAAGTACCGGGCGGTTGCTGTCGTGAACGGCAAATTGGGGTCGGGAAAACAGGTTTCGCATCAGCCACATCAGTTCTGTGGCTATCTTGCTGTGCAGGTTTGATTCATAGCTCATGGTTATAATTTCATCCTTCAGAAAGTCCGTCCGGTACTAAGCGTGCTCCAGTACCTCCCAGAACTCCTCCCAGGTTGCCGGGAAGCGCACCAGTCCGGTACTGATGTCTGAGAGTTCGGCGCGGGTAAGTGGGAATTTGGTTGCTACGTCCATCTTGTGTTGAATTTTTGCGCAAGGTAGGGCTTTCGTATTTTTATCAAAAATGGGCCGCCCTGATTAGAGACGGCCCATGCTTTGTCTATCGTTTACGAGACGGAAGTGAGTCGAAGTGGCAGAAACCGGTCTTTAAAATGTACCGATGCGAAAGCCAACGCTTCACAAATATCCGACTTGGTTAATTTGGGATATTCCAGTGCAATTTGTTCGGCGATCATACCTCCGGCAAGGTAGGAGAGAATTGCTGCGACGGTAATTCGAGTACCATCAATTCGTGGTTGACCGTCGCAATAGGCTGGATCGGCCACTATTCGTTTGAAACCAGGAAAATGCATAGCGTGACTATTTTTTCATTAACTTGATTAGTTGCAAAAGTAAGCAACTAAACCAACCTATGGTGTCCATAATTCTGGGGACACTGTTACACTTTGCGTGCGAAGCCATTATGGGTACGAGGTTTTATGTTGGTAATTTCCTAAAAAACCCGGCGGTGTTCTCCGCCCAACCACCGTACTTTTGCACGACATGAGCAACTTCGTCGTATCTGCCCGCAAGTACCGCCCCCAGCGTTTCGAGGACGTGGTGGGCCAGCAGCACGTCGCCTCGACGCTGAAAAACGCGCTCGCCACCGACCACGTGGCGCACGCGTTCCTGTTCTGCGGGCCGCGCGGGGTGGGCAAGACCACCTGTGCGCGCATCCTTGCCAAAATCCTGAACTGCGAAAACCTCTCGGCCGACTACGAAGCCTGCAATACCTGCAGTTCCTGCAAGGCCTTTCAGGATGACGCTTCCTGGAACATTTTCGAACTTGATGCCGCCTCCAACAACGGGGTGGACCACATTCGGGCGCTGGTAGACCAGGTACGCGTACCGCCGCAACGGGGCAAATACAAAGTGTACATCATTGACGAGGTACACATGCTCTCGCAGGGTGCGTTCAACGCGTTTCTGAAAACGCTGGAAGAGCCGCCGCCCTACGCCATTTTCATTCTTGCCACTACCGAGAAACACAAGATCATTCCCACGATCCTGTCGCGCTGCCAGATATTCGATTTTCGGCGCATCGGCATTGCCGATATGGTGCAGCACCTCCAAACAATCTGCGCCCAAGAAGGCATCGAGGCGGAAGCGGATGCCCTGCACATCATTGCTCAGAAGGCCGATGGCGCCCTGCGCGACGCGTTGTCCATCTTCGACCGCATCACCAGCGCCGCCGCCGGCAAAAAGATACGGTACGAGGACGTGATCGAAAACCTCAACGTGCTCGATTACGACTACTATTTCCAGATCACGGACGCGCTGATGGCCGAAGACGCGTCGGCCATTCTCAACCTGTTCGACCAAATCCTGCGAAAGGGTTTCGAGCCGGAAGTGTTCCTCGTCGGCCTCGCCGAGCACCTGCGCAATGTGCTGGTGTGCAAAGACCCCGCTACGCTGGAGTTGCTCGAAGTAGGCGAGAGCCTCAGCGAGCGCTACCGCCGACAGGCCGAACTGGCACCGACTTCGTTCCTGCTCTCCGCCCTGCAATTTGCCAACGACTGCGACGTGAACCTGAAAATGGCCCGCCACAAACGCTTGCACGTCGAAATGGCCCTGCTGAAAATGTGCTACATCAATCGTGCCGTAGCCGCAACTGACTCCATTGAAAAAAAAACTCCTGACGGAACGATTGACGGTGGACGGTTGACGGTTGACGGTGGACGGCAGACGACAAGCGCTGACTTGGGAAAAAGCAATGCCAGTGAATCCATTTCCGCACCAAAACTGTCTGATGCTTCCGTCCACCGTCCACCGTCCACTGTTCCCCCGCCTTCTACGGCACATGAATTGAGCGCCGAAGCAGTAAGCACGTTAAAAAACGAGCTGCGTATGGGGCTGAAACGCGCCGAAAAAGTCTCGTTGCGGCTGGAGGATTTTGAAGAGGCGGTCGCTGTGGAAGAAATCGAACTGGCCGGACGGGAAAGTCGCCTGACACTCGACACCGCTGCTACGGAGTGGCGCGCCTTTGCCGAAACAACCCCTTCGCCCACGCTTCGGCAAGCCTTGACCGGGGCGTCTCTGCGCCTTGATGAAAAAACCTTGGTAGTCACCGTTGGCCTGACGGTACACCGCGCGCTCATTATGGAAGAACTGGGGCACCTGCTCGACACCCTGCGCACGCACCTGCACGATCCGGCGATCAAAATCCGGGTGGAACTGGACGAGGCCAAATTGGCCGAATCGCAGGCCGCCGCCCAGCCCAAGCGCCCGCTAAGCACCAAGGAAAAATTGGACAAGATGCGGGAGGTGAACCCATTGGTGGCGGATCTGTTGCATCGCTTCGATCTCAAGTTGGACGAATAACCGCTTTCCCTCCATGCAGGCACTCTGGCATCTCGAAAACATAGACCTCACCCACCTGCTTTGTCCGAACAAACTTGGCGATGCAGATCGGATGGCGCATCACATCCAACGGACATTTTCCAAGGGCGAACAGTTTTTTGTGCCGGATGATCTGTCGGACCGTATTTTTTTCATCACGGAAGGCCGGGTGAAAATTTCCACCATGAACGACGAGGGCAAGGAAATCACCAAGGTAATTCTCGGCAAGGGCGAGGTGTTCGGCGAACTGGCACTCGTAGGCGAACAACGCCGGCGCGACTGGGCCACCGCACTCGAAAAAACCGTCGCCTGCGTGGTCACGCTGGAGGAGATGCGCAGCCTCATGCGTGAACGAAGCGAACTCAACCTGTTTTTTATGAAAATTTTCGGCGCCCGCCAACTGGAACTGGAGCGCCGCTTGGAGTCGCTGGTTTTCCGCGACAGCCGCAGCCGTATCGTGGAGTTTTTGGTGGAGATCACCCGCCACAAAGGCGAGCGCGTCGGCTACGAATGGGTGATCCGCAAACCCGTCACCCACCAGGAAATCGCCAACCTCACCGCTACCAGCCGGCAAACCGTGACCACCACGCTCAACGACCTGCGCTACAAAAAACTGCTTACCTTCAACCGCTCGCGGCTATTGGTGCGGGATTTGGAGGGCTTGGCGGCTGAAATGCGGACTTAGCCGGGAGAACGCTCGTAGCCTCGGAGTAATAATTGGAACACGGATGACACAGATTGGACACGGATTTTCACGGATTGTCTTTTTTGATTTTTTTTAATCCGTGAAAATCCGTGTCCAATCTGTGTCATCCGTGTTCCAATTCTTGTCACAAGAAGCGACCAGCGTTCCCTCAGCGTTTCCCGAAAATCCCTCCGAGAATTTGTCCGAACAGGCCGCCGCCTTGTTGCTGCTGCGGTTGTTGCTGCTGCTGTTGACCACCACCAAGCACGCCGCCGAGCACCGATCCGATCAGGTCGCCGAATCCGCCCGACTGGGCATTTTGGGCCGAACCCATCAGGACTTGAGCGAGACCGCCAAGGTCGAGGCCCTGGGAGTTTTTGGTGCGGCCCAGCACACCCATCACGATGGGAGCGAGGATGGGCATGAGTTTCATGATCTGATCCATGTTCAGGCCCGAGCTTTGGCTCACCTGTTGAACGGCCGTCTCCTGGCGGTCGCCGAGGATGTGGCCGAGGATGCCCGCCCCGTTTAAGGCGTTGTTGGGGGTGTTGCCTTGGGATACGGCGCCAATCAATCCGCCGAGGTCGTCGAGGATGCTGCCGTCGTGGTCGCGGTCAAGGGCGGACATGAGCGAGGAGAGGCCGCCTTCGTTGGTGGCGTTGTTGGCCAAGCCGCCGACCAGCGTGGCGAAGATGCCGTTGGCTGCCGAGGCGGTTTGTTCTTTGGGGGCGCCGATCTGTTGGCTGAGCTGGTCGAGCACGTCGTCGGAGAGTTGGTTTTGGAGCAGGTTCATCAAATCCATAGTGGAAAAATTGTTGGTTGAAAAAAAGAATAGGCGCGAACGCGGCACAAATTTGGTTCTTCGTGGAAAATATTTCTGCACGCTGGGGTTAATTTTAAGAAAAGCATGACTTTTACGCTGTCCCTTGTCCAACAAAGCCTTTTGGGGCAGCGTTCAGCAAGACACCAATCAGTACCAATGGATTACCGCGCCGCTAAACTCTATATCCTCACCAGACTGCGTACGGAGTTGTCCGCCCAACTGCTTTACCACGGGCTGCATCACACGCTGGACGTGCTCCGGGCAGCCAAGGCTCTTTGCGACAGCGAGGGCGTGCGCGGGCATTCGCGTGTATTGGTCAAGACTGCGGCGTTGTTTCACGATGCCGGCTTCGTGCACAACAAACACGCCGGACACGAATACGAAGGCTGCCTCATGGCCCGCGCTGCATTGCCCGGTTTCGGATACTCAAATGAAGACATCGAAACCATTTGCGGGATGATCATGGCCACCAAAATCCCCCAGTCGCCCACCAACCTGCTGGAAGAGATCATTTGTGACGCCGACCTCGACTACCTCGGACGTGCCGATTTTTACACGATCGGCACCACGTTGTTTCAGGAACTGACGACCTACAACCTGCTCCACGGCGAACAGTCGTGGAACCGCCTGCAGGTCAACTTCCTCAATGCGCACCATTTCCACACCCGAACAAACAAGACCTTGCGGGAACCGGTGAAGCGGCAATACCTGGAGGAATTGAAAAGTTTGGTGGCAACTTACGACGTTTAGTCCACCCCGCACGCGGGTATTCCATACTTTCGCGCCGCCTTACCAAACCCAACGCTTAAATAGCAACTCATTTTTATGGAAATCATCGGTATTCTCGGCGCAGGAGCTATGGGCAGCGGCATCGCCCAGGTGGCGGCCTCGCGCGGACATCAGGTAGTCGTGTGCGACAACCTGACGCCGGCCCTCAAGAAATCGGGCAAAAACATGCAGGCCGCTCTGGCTACATTGGTTGAAAAAGGAAAAATGACAAACGAAGAGTCGGACGTTCTCATGGGCAAAATCCAGTACACCGACCACATGAGCGATTTTCGCGATTGCTCGGTTGTCATTGAAGCCATCGTGGAGGACATTGAGCTCAAGCGCATCGCATTCAAGGGCGTGGAGGCCATGGTGTCGGACGATACGATCATCGGCAGCAACACCTCTTCGCTGTCGGTGTCGGCCATGGGCGCGCAGCTCAAGCACCCGGAGCGCATCCTCGGCATCCACTTTTTCAACCCCGCACCGCTGATGCGCCTCGTGGAAATCATTCCGGCGCTGCAAACCGATACGCCCGTCATCGAACGGGCGCGCAAACTGATAGACAGCTGGGGCAAAACCACCGTGCTCGCCAAGGATACTCCAGGCTTTATCGTCAACCGAGTGGCCCGGCCCTACTACGGCGAGGCGCTCCGCATCCTCGAAGAAGGGATCGCCGATGCGGCCACCATTGACTGGGCCATGCGCGAACTCGGCGGCTTTCGAATGGGGCCTTTCGAACTGATGGATTTCATTGGAAACGACATCAATTACACCGTCACCGAAACGGTTTTCCGGTCGTTTTACTTCGACCCCCGCTACAAGCCCTCGTTCACCCAAAAACTGCTCGTCAACGCCAACTACCTCGGCCGCAAGACCGGTAGAGGGTTTTACGACTACCGGGCCGGAGCCGTGCTCCCCGAACCCGTGCGCGACGAACAGGTGGGCCGCCAGATTGTGACGCGCATCGTGGCCATGCTGATCAACGAAGCCTCCGACGCGCTCTACCTGAGCGTGGCCAACCGCGATGACATTGACCTCGCCATGACCCAAGGCGTCAACTACCCCAAGGGATTGCTCGCCTGGGCGGACGAGATCGGCATTTCGACCATCGTGGAGCAATTGGACTGGCTGCACGCGGAATACTGCGACGACCGCTACCGCTGCTGCCGCCTGCTGCGCATCATGGCCCGGGAAAAGCGTACGTTTTATTGATTCCGCTTTTCACAATAAATCGCCGCGTCTCCACGTCTCTGCGGTAAAAATCACACACCACAAACCGATACCACTTATGTACAAACTCCTTCTCCTCCTCGCCATGGGGGTCTGCTGCGGCACGACCCTTCGCGCCCAAAAAACAGTATCAACCGACAATAAAGCCGTTTCCGGTATTGTCCTGCTCAACGAAAAAGCGCCGGTCAATTTCAGCGTCCTGGCAGAATCCATCAAGAAAGACTGGGGGGTACGGCTGGATTCGTTTAACCAAACCGGCAAAAACCTCGTATTGTACACCACCGGCGCCACGGTTATGCTGGCGTACCAAGACTATCCGGCCTCTCCCGTCGAAATCAAATCGGCTGCCGAAGGCGCTTGGATGTGGCAGGCTGCCCGGACAGAAGCCCCCAAACACCGGGCACAGGTCATGGTGACCGTAGTGGGCGCCAACAACAAGGCCGTGCAGTTGTACAAACTGTACACCCGCGTCGCTGCTGCGGTGTTGGACAATTCTCGTTCCTGCGGCGTGTATTTGCCCGGGCAGTACCTGCTCCAGTCGAAGGCTTTTTTCCTGCAGGCGGCCCGCAACCTTGACCAGAATACCCTGCCGATTTATTGCTGGATCTATTTCGGCATGTTCGAAGACGGCGGCCAGACCTGCGCCTACACCTACGGCCTGCCCGAGTTCGGCATGTCCGACCTCGAAATTGTCAAGTCCAAACACACGCTCCAGGAAGCCCATGCCGTGCTGTACGATGCCGCCAAGGATGCACTCCAAAAAAACCGCATCTTGCAGGACGGCTCCGTCGTCGAAACATTGGAGGGCAAAAAATACACCTTGACCCTTTCCAAATCGCCCTATCTGGATGGGCGGGAAACGCTGAAGGTAGGGTATTGAACTTTTCGCAAACTCTACGCCGCACCATGGTTGTCATTTCTACAAAATGACACCGGTGGGTTGCGTTTTTTGACCAAATACAACTCGACGTTATGGCTGTACCAAAGTTCATTTCCTGTTTGCTTGCCTGTTTGGCTATTTCCGCCTGCGGCCCCAAGGTGGAGACCGTGGAGGTCAAAAACGAGCACGACCAAACGGAGCGCTACCGGCGCCGCACGAAGGACTTTGCCAAGGAAGGACTTTATCAGCGGTTTCACCAAACGGGTTATCTGCTCGAAGAGGCGCACTACGCCAACGATACCCTGCACGGGGTGCGCAAGATGTTTTTCCCAAACGGCAAACCGGAACTCGAAGAAACCTACCGACACGGTATGTTGCACGGGCCGGTCGTGCTGTATTACGACAACGGCCAAAAACAACTGGAACAGGAGTATGTCCAAGGCGTCCTGCAGGGAATGAGCACCAAATGGTACAAATCCGGTGTGCTGATGGAAAAAGTCACGCTGCGCGACAACGAGGAAAACGGCCCCTTCACGGAGTGGTACGAAAACGGTCGCCTGAAGGCCGAAGGATTCTACCTCGAAGGCGACAATGAACACGATACGCTAAAATTATACGATACCCTTGGGCAACTCGAACGCCGCATGCTGTGCCAAAGAGGGGCATGCCGAACGGTCTGGACACGCGAGTGAGGGGTCAAGTGTTTCTGGTCGGCGGATATTGACAAAACTGAGGACATGAATACAATCTTTGCCTTTTCCTTGCCGTCCTGCGTGGCGGGCTTTTTCAAACGACCGACTGGCCTTGTTTCGGCCTTGTTTTGTTTGTTGCCCTTGGGCGCAACGGCCCAGATCACCGGAGGGCAGCACGTATTTCAGTTCATGACATTGTCGCCGTCGGCCCGTGTCACGGCCCTCGGCGGAATGCTCATCACTGTCCGGGACGACGATGTGGCGCTCGCGGCAGCCAATCCGGCCGCGCTCAATCCGCTGATGGACGGACAGATCGCGTTCAACCACAACTTTTTCCTGTCCGATATCGAGCACGGCTACGCGGCCTATTCCACGCATCTGCCCAAACTGGGTTTTACCGTGCATGGCGGCTTGCAGTACATGAAGTACGGCGATATCCCCATGACCGACGAGCTCGGCAACCAGATCGGGCAAGTGCGCGCCGGCGAGACGGCGTTCACCCTCGGCGGCGCCCGCCAACTCGGCCCGCGCCTGTCCATCGGGCTGAACCTGCGGTTTGGGGTTTCCACACTCGATGTGTACCAGTCCACGGCGCTCGCCGCCGATGCGGGCATTTTGTATGTGGACACCACGCGGCTGTTCTCTATCGCCGCAGTGCTGCGCAATGCCGGTACGCAGATATCCAACTACAACGAGTTGCGAGAGGACCTGCCCCTCGACCTGCAGATCGGCTTCAGCAAGCGCTTGCGCTACCTGCCGTTCCGGCTCACCATCATTGCCCACCACCTGCACCAGTGGGAAATCCGGCACGACGATCCGCGCCTGCAAACCAACTCGAACATCCTGTTCGGCGGCGGGGAAGAAGAAACCGGCGGCAGCCCGGGCATTGACAACTTTTTCCGCCATTTCATTTTCAGCGGCGAGTTTCTGCTGGGGCGCAACGAGTCGTTCCGCATCCGGGTGGGCTACAACCACCTGCGCAAAAAAGAACTCAGCGTGCGCGACTACCGGAGCCTGGCCGGCTTCTCCATGGGCGTCGGACTGAAGGTCAGCCGTTTTCGGGTGGACATGGGCTATGCCGCCTACCACCTTGCCGGCGGCGTGTTGCATTTCGGCGTAAGCACCAACCTCAAGGAGTTTTTCTGATGCGCCGGTACGGTCTGATCGGATTCCCGTTGGGCCACTCCTTTTCGAAGCGTTTTTTTGAGGAAAAATTCGCCCGGGAAGGCATTGCCGATGCCCGGTACGACCTGTATCCGCTGCCCGACATGGAGCAGTTTACGGGGTTGGTGGCGGCAAATCCCGACTTGTGCGGACTAAACGTGACCATCCCGCACAAACAAGCGGTGATCCGATACCTGCACGAACTCGACGAAACAGCCCGGGCCGTGGGCGCCGTGAACACCATTCGAATCTGCGACGGGCAGTTGACGGGTTTCAACACCGACGCGGTCGGGTTCGAGCAGTCGTTGATGAATTGGCCCGCATTCCAGCACAGAATTTCGGAACAGTCGCCGGTGCAGGCCGTCATTCTCGGAACCGGGGGAGCGGCCAAAGCCGTGGCGTATGTGCTGGAGAAGTTGGCGATCCGCTTCAGGTTTGTGTCGCGTACCGGAACGGCCCAACCGTGCATGACATACCCCGAATGGAACGCCCTGGCTCCCGCCGACTTCGACCTGCTCGTAAACGCCACACCGGTAGGCACGTTCCCGGATGTGGATGCTTGCCCTTCGGTACCGTTCGACAGTATTGACGCGCGACATTTGGTCTATGATTTGGTTTACAATCCTGCCGAAACGCTACTTTTGCGGCGTGCCGGATCCTGCGGTGCTTCGGTAAAAAACGGGCTGGAAATGTTGCAGTTGCAAGCCGAAGCCGCCTGGGAAATCTGGCAGGTTTGATTTTTTTCACCGCAGAGACGCGGAGGCGCGGAGAAGAAAATCTTGAATAAAAAAAACTCTGCGTCTCCGCGTCTCTGCGGTGAAAAATCACAAGTTTCCCTAACCAGCTCAAGCCGACCTGATGCGTGCAGCACAAGACCACCCAACCACCCAAACCAACCCACCTCTGGTGGACTTTTCCAACACGGAAGTGGCTTTTTCCCACCTCACCGACGAAGAATTGCGAAAAACCGCTTGGCTTTTCCGCCTGATGAGCAAACCCTGGTTGGTCAAATACGGCTCCGGCCCGACACTTTGGGCGGTGGAGAACAACCTCCCGTTCATCGAGCGGATTGTCCGGAACACGGTTTTTGAACATTTTGTGGGTGGCGCCACCCTGCTCGACAGCCAGCACAACACCGAACGCCTGGCCGCCCAAAACGTGCTGACCATCCTCGATTACGGGGCCGAGGGCAAGGAGTCGGAGCAGGATTTCAACTACACCATGAACGAAAACCTCCGGGCCATAGACTTTGCCTCGCGCTCCAAGCACATCCCCGTGGTGAGCACCAAAGTGACCGGCCTGGCGCGTTTCGGACTTCTGGAACGTATCCAGAGCGCCCAAACGCTCACCCGCGACGAACTGAACGAGTACCGCAACGTGCTCAAACGTATAGACGCCATCTGCTACCACGCTGCGCAAAAAGGCGTATCCGTCTTTATTGATGCCGAGGACAGTTGGATTCAGGACACCATTGACCACCTCGTTTGGCTGATGATGCGCCGGTACAACCGCCAGCGCGTGGTGGTGTACAACACCTTCCAGATGTACCGCACCGACCGGCTCCGCTTCCTCATGGAGAGCTACGACCGCGCTCGGGAGGCCGGTTTCCTGCTCGGCGCCAAACTCGTACGGGGCGCCTACATGGACAAGGAGCGCCTGCGCGCCGCCGAAATGGGGTATCCCGACCCCATCAATCCCGACAAAAACACCACCGACGACCACTACGATACCGGCGTGCGGTTTTGCCTCGACCACATCGAACACATTGCCCTGTGCAATGCCAGCCACAACGCGGCCAGCGCCCTGCTGCAGGCCGAACTCATGGAGAAAAAAGGCATCCCGCGCAACCACCCGCACGCCCTGTTCAGCCAACTGTTCGGTATGAGCGACAACGTGACCTTCAACCTTGCCCGGGCGGGCTTTCGGGTGGCCAAGTACGTCCCGTACGGGCAGGTGCGCGACGTGATCCCGTATCTCATTCGCCGGGCGCAGGAAAACACCTCCGTGACCGGCGACGTGGGGCGCGAACTGGCGCTGATCGAGCAGGAGAAGAAGCGGCGGTTCTCTTAGTTTTGAGTTTTGGGTTTTGAGTTTTGAGTGCCCGCGCGAACCAGCCGAACTCTACCGCCGTGTATCAGTTGCGCGCGATCCTGCCGCTTGCGAATTGGGCGGGGCTTGTCCCCGCCCAATTCGCAAGCGGTATTTTATGTGTTACCGAGGTTCGGCAATACCGTTCGGCCCGGCGGTGATAAGCGTTTGGTATTTTCGACCATTAATGCATTGCTCCAAAGTTTCCTTTATTTGAGTTGCTCCCGGACGCGGTACAGGCGTGTTCGGGGAGTATCCTTGTTTTTTCAAAACCATCGCCATGAGAACACGGACTTGTCGCACCTTTGTTTCTTCTTTTGTTGCTGCCATGCTGCTCCTGCCACTTTTAGCGGCCGGTCAAACTGAGAAAAGCGTAACCCCACTCGCCACTCAAAACTCAAAACCCAAAACTCAAAACTCCACAAGGGCCGTCGTCGTCGGCATCTCCGACTACCAGGACCCTGAAATCCCCGACCTGCATTTTGCCGACCGGGATTCGGAGGCATTTGCCAACTGGCTGCGCTCGCCGGCGGGCGGCGCACTCGACAACAACCACCTGAAGGTGCTGACCAACGACAACGCCACGGCAGGGCGCGTGGCCGAGGCACTGGATGCCCTCGTGGAACAGACAAAGCCGGGCGAACAGGTCATCATCTACTTTTCCGGACACGGCGACGTGGAGCGCAATTCCATTTCCCAGCCGGGTTTTTTACTCTGCCACAACGCGCCGGCGCGGGTGTACATGGGCGGGGGCACCTATTCGCTGGCCTATTTGGAGGAAATCGTCACCACGCTGGCGGCCAAAAACATGGCCAAGGTCACGGTGATCACCGATGCCTGCCACGCAGGCAAACTCGCCGGGAGCCAGATTGGCGGGGCGCGGCTCACCGCTGCCAATCTCGTGGACAAAATTTCCAATGCCGTGAAAATCCTCTCCTGCCAGCCGGGAGAATACAGCCTGGAGGGCGAGCAGTGGGGTGGGGGACGCGGGTGTTTCAGTTACCACCTCGTGGACGGCCTGTTTGGCCTGGCCGACCGCAACGGCGATCAATCGGTGACCCTCGGCGAACTCGACCGCTACCTCGAAGACCGGGTGACCGCCGAGGCTGCGCCGCAAAGCCAGGTGCCCATGCTGCTGGGCAACAAAACCGAGCGGCTGGCCACGGTGGACGCGCAAATTTTGGCCGATCTGCAGAAATACAAATCGGGGCAATTGCCCATGTTTCAGCCGGTGGAGCAGCGCGGCTTCGAGGAGGAGGTGCTGGCGGGAGTGGACTCGAGCATCCGGGAGGCGTATCGGGCATTCAAACTTGCGGTGCAGGAGAAGCGGTTTTTCGAGCCGGAGGGAAGTTGTGCCGAGGCGTACTACGGCCAACTTGCACAGGTGAAAGCGCTCGCGCCACTACAGGGGGTGATGCGGCGGAATTATGCGGCGGCGTTGATGGATGGGGCGCAGGAAGTGATGAACGAATGGCTGAAAACCAGCCAAAATCAGGCGCTTTCGGCGGATATGGCTACAAGTACAGGCAGATTGCCGCAGAAAGTTTTTACAGAAAAAGTCAGGGCATTTCCTCGTTGCCTTGATCGGGCGGCTGATCTATTGGGCAAGCCACATTACATGTACGTGTCTTTGCAAGCCCGGAAGTATTTTTTCGAAGGCTTCCTTTTGGCCAATTCCAACCAGAACCCTGACAAAGAATTGGGTGAGCGGGCCTTGGCACTTTTTCGTCAATCCCTCCAATGGCAGGCGGAGCAGCCACAGGTTTTCTGGCAGATGAGCAATGTGTGTGGTCGTAATCTACTCCAGCCGGATTCAGCAGAACACTATGCCCGGCTGGCCATGAAAACCCACCCCTCCTGGACATTGCCCCTGCTTGATGCCGCATTTATGTTTTGCTTTCAATTCAAACTGTTCGAACGTGCCAAACCTTACCTGGAGCAAGCAATTCAAATTGACTCCAATTCGGTGGAGGTTTGGCTTGGCTGGGAAAACTACTACTATTACCAAAAACAATATGCCGAAGCGGAAAGGATTCTAAGGAAAGCCATCTCCCTGGATTCGACGTATGCCTACGCCTAGAACAACCTCGGCATTTTGTACAACGATGTCAAACGGTATGCCGAAGCCGAAGAGGTATTGAAAAAAGCCCTTTCGCTCGATTCGACGTATTCCTACGCCTGGAACAACCTCGGTGTTTTGTACAACAACACCCGTCAGTATGCCCAGGCAGAGCCGGTTTTGAAAAAATCAGTCACGCTGAATTCAACAAACGCTTCTGCCTGGAACAACCTAGGGTATTTGTATAACAACACACAGCGCTATGTGGAAGCGGAGGCTGTTTTGAAAAAAGCCCTTTCGCTCGACTCGATGTATGCCTACCCGTGGAACAACCTTGGGTATGCATACAGCAAAATCCGGCAATATACCGAAGCGGAAGCGGCTTTGCTACGAGCGCTTTCGCTCGACTCGACGTATTCCTACGCTTGGAACAACCTCGGCGTTTTGTATAACAACACCCGGCGGTATGCCCAGGCAGAGCCGGTATTGAAAAAATCAGTCCTGCTGGATTCCACAAACGCTCCGGCGTGGAACAACCTTGGGTATGCGTACCTCAACACCTGGCAATACGGCAAAGCGGAGCCCATATTTAGAAAAGCCCTTTCGCTCGATTCGGCATTTGCATTTGCGTGGAGCAACCTCGGATTTTTGCTCAACCTTACCTCCCGGTATGCCGAATCGGAACCGGTTCTGATAAAGGCTCTTTCGCTGGATTCATTGCAATCCAGTACCTGGAACAACCTCGGCGCCTTGTACAACAATACTCAACGGTACTCCGAAGCGGTGTCGGTTCTGAAAAAATCGGTTGTGCTGGATTCAACGAACGCCTCAGCCTGGAACAACCTTGGGTATGCATACAGCAATATCCGGCAATACGTCGAAGCGGAAGCAGCTTTAAAAAGAGCCATTTCGCTCGATTCGATGTATTCCTATGCCTGGAACAACCTCGGTGTGTTGTACAACAATACCAAACGTTACGCCGATGCGGTACTGGTTTTGAAAAAATCAGCCTTGGCAGATTCAATGAACGCCTCATCTTGGAACAACCTTGGGTATGCGTACATCAATACGCATCAATACGCTGAAGCGGAGCCTGTTTTGAGAAAAACCATTGCGCTGGACTCGACATTTGCATTTCCCCACAAACACCTGGGCGTGGTTTTTTTGAAAACAAACCGTATAGACGCAGCGCGAAAAAGTTTTCTCAGGGCCATTGAACTGAACCCCAATTATGCACGTGGCCGGCTCGGCATGGCTTACCTCCTCGCCGCCGAAAACAAACCTGCCGAAGCCCTCGACTATGTGGAGCAAGCCATCGGGAAAGGAAGCACTCACGAACAATTGCAAAACGACCCCGACCTCGCCCCGCTCCGCACTCTGTCCGAGTGGAAGGCGCTGATGAAAAAATACTTTCCGGAGCAAATCAAAGACTGAGGTCAAAATCGCAATTCATCCGGATTCTGCCTATTGTCCCACACCTTCAGGACATCAATTTGGCCGCGGTGAAACCGGTAAAAAATGGAAAGATTTTTCTGGACGACGGCTTTTCGGATGTTGTATTGGCCGTAAGCATGGTACATTTCTGGAAAAACGGCAATTTTGTCAAGCATGGCCTCAACAAGCAGTACACAATCTGCAGCAATATCGAAGCCAAATTGATCCTCTAAAAACGCAAGGATGTCGGCGAACTCCGATTTGGCTTTTGGAGACCAGAATATGGAATGGGCACTCATTTGGAAAACCGCTGTTTCATTTCGGCCATGACGCTTGCGTGCGGGATGCCCTCGCCGGCCTCGATCTGTCGGAGAGATTCCAGAATATCCGCTTTCAATTTTTCGGGCAGTTCTGCCCAAAAATCTATCGCTGGCAGTCCCGATTCGGATTTGAGTGCGCTTTCCAGCAAGCTCCGAATGAGCACCAGCAGTTTTTTGTCCTCTACCGCCAATATTTTATGGATCAAGGCGAGTTTTTCTGATCTGATGTCTGTATCGGTCATGTTTTTTCACAATTTGGTTTGCAAATGTACAACTGTCGGGTTGACAATCAATTCTCAATTCGTCGCCGTTGACGGCACATATTTCTACCGCCCCGCCCCCTTCCGAAACCGGTACTCGTACCGGTCCGGCTCGCTTTCGTAGTAGCCCTCCAGCACCACGAGGTTGTAGGCACTGCGGATGAGGTCCACGACCTCCGCCATGGTGGCCGCGCGGTTGCCGTTGACGCTGGTGATTACAAAGCCCGGCGCCATGTTGGTGTCGTACACAAGGCTGCCCTTGCGAATGCTGGACACTACGGCGCCCTTGAGGCGCGTGCGGTTTTTTTCTTCTCGCGAGAGGTCGCGCAGTTCGATGCCGAGTTCCCCGCTCAGTTCGGTGCCGCTGGCACGCGGAATGGAGGCGGTCGAGTTGTTTTGGTCTTTGAGCACCATGCTGGAATTGCGCCGGATGCCGTTGCGCCAGTACTCGACCGAGATGCGCTCGCCGGGGCGGAAGCGCCCGACGAACTCTTGGAGCTCGGGGGTGCGGCGCACCGGGGAATTGTTGAGTCGGAGGATCACGTCGCCTACCTGGAGGCCGGCATCCGCAGCCGCGCTGTTGACATTGACCCGGTTCACCCGGATGCCGTCGGCGTTGGGCAGGCCCATGTCCCGCGCCATTTCACTGTCCAAATCTTCAATATTGACACCGAGAAAAGCCCGGTGCACCTCCCCGAATTCCCGAAGGTCGCGAATCACTTTTTGCGTCAGGTTGGACGGTACCGCAAAGGAATAGCCCTCGTAGCTCTCCGATTTGGCATAAATCGCCGTGTTGATGCCGATCACTTCGCCGAAGCTGTTGACCAAGGCACCGCCACTGTTGCCGGGATTTACGGCGGCATCGGTCTGGATGAACGATTCGATGCTGGTGAGGCCTCCGAGAATGTTGATGCTTCGGCCCTTGGCGCTCACGATGCCGGCCGTGACCGTGCTTTCGAGGTTGAACGGATAGCCCACCGCCAGCACCCACTCGCCCACCCGGATGGAATCGCTGTTGCCAAACACCAGAAAGGGCAGGTTGCGTTCGTCAATTTTCAGCAGGGCGATGTCGGTGGATGGGTCGGTGCCGACGATCTCTGCCTTGTAGACCCGCTTGTCGGCTAGCGTCACCTTGATGTCGAGGCTGTTTTCCACGACGTGGTGGTTCGTCACGATGAAGCCGTCGGGCGACAGGATCACGCCCGAGCCGGACGACACGGTTGGCCCTTGGCTTCGCCATCCCGCACCCGGCTTTTCGATCGGGGCGCGGATGTTGACTACGGCCGGCGTGGCGATCTCGGCAGCAGTAGTGAAATCGGTGGGCGCCGACGACACAAATTCCTGTGTGGAACGGGTGTCGAACAACTTGTCCACCAATGTCACATAGCGCGCCTCCCCGTCTTCGTTCGAGTTCCAGTACACCTTTTTGGGGTCTTCAAACTGGCGATACAAAAAAACGGACAAAAGCGCGCTAAGCAGCGCGACGGCGAATAGTTGGAGCGTGTTTCTGTTCATAATCAAGGTAGAGTCAAAAAGGACAATTTCTGAGGCAAATGGTTGACAGATGATCCGGAGAAGATTCGTCAGACGACCTTAAGTCGTCTGACGAATGGAGGAGTTGTGATAAAAATCATGCCGTATGCGGCAATGTTCACAGGCAACCCAAACTCTTTCGCATTTTCGCACCAAAATTGGCAACACGACAATGCTCTTTTGGAAATATCAAGGCGCCGGCAATGATTTTATTCTGGTGGACCAACGCAGCAGACAATGGCTGGGCCGCGAAAACACAGCACAAATCGAGCGCCTTTGCGACCGCCATTTCGGCATCGGCGCCGACGGGCTTATCCTCTTGCACGAGCACCCGGACTTCGATTTCGAAATGGTGTACTTCAACGCCGACGGACGCGAAAGCAGTATGTGCGGCAATGGCGGACGTTGCATCGTCGCCTTTGCCCGGCAGGTCGGCATCCTGCGCGACCAGTACCGGTTTCTTGCCATAGACGGCCTGCACGAGGCGGCGATCACACCAGGACTCGGGCAGGAATCCTGGGTGGAACTGCGCATGAGCGATGTCAAACACGTGGAACAGGCCGCCGACCAGACCGGAGCATTCGTGCTCAACACCGGTTCGCCACACTACGTCCGATTTGTTCCGGCACTTGGGGGCCTCGATATGGTGCGCGAAGGCCGCTCCGTGCGCTACTCCGACCATTTTCGCAACGCCGGCATCAACGTGAACCTCGTGCAGGAAACACCCGAACACTTGCATATTCGCACCTACGAGCGCGGCGTGGAAGACGAGACCCTCGCCTGTGGAACCGGCGTGACGGCGGCGGCGCTGGCGCACCACGTCCGGCAAAAACTGCCGCTCGGTGAACATGAGGTGGCGGTAAATGCTACAGGCGGCAATCTGCTTGTGCGTTTTCAGGCCCATTCCGACGGCTCGTTTTCCGACATCTGGCTCTGCGGACCCGCTACGGAGGTTTTTTCCGGCACCATTTTTCCCACGGATGAATCCGTGGGCTGAAAATCGAATCAATCATGTTCGACTGGCTTTCCGATCGCTCTCCCGCTCTCGCCGCGCAGACCGCCTGGCACGATGGTTCGTACGACGAGCCGAGCCTGTTCCACCTCGTGTACCGCCCCGACGGGCCGTTCGCCATTTCCTGTGGGGCCGGGTTGTTGGCCGAGCACGTGCGGCATTTTCGGTTTTCGCCGGAAATCATCCTGCGTATGGGACAAATGACGGATACGCAGGGGCAAGCCCTGTTCAGTGAGAGTTTTCTCAACCACCTCCAACGGATGCGCTTGCGTGTGGACGTTTGGGCGCCGCCCGAAGGTATGCTGCTGCTGCCCGGCGAGCCCTTGGCCATCCTGCGAGGGCCGTATGCCCAAATCCTGCTCATGGAGTCGGCCCTGCGTTGGCTGCTCTGGCGCTCCACGCAATGGGCCACCCGTATGGCGCAGCAGCGTTGGGAACAACAGGCCTGGGAAGAGGAGGACACCCCGCCGGCACCGGCCACGCCGTTCAGTCCCGATGGCTGGAAAACGCGGGCGGAATACATCGGCGGCGCCGCGCCGGATCAAAAAGGCGGACAAACCCGTATGCCTTCTGCGGAGGAGGGCCTCGTCACGGTATGGCATGCTCGGGCAGGCGGGTCGGACAAGCACAAACCGCTGGTGCAAATTCGTCGCGTGTATCGCAGCAACCACGCGCTCGGCGATATCTGGCTGACCCAGGAACAGGAAGAAAAGGCCAGCGTGAGCAAAACGTCCGCCGGTATCGTGGACGCTCGTACACACCGCCACAAAACGTTGAAGTTTACGCGCTTCCAAAACCTGTACCAGCCCGTGCTGGCCAAAGGGCACCCCGTGCTGGCCAACACACGCCCGGGATACCTGCGCCAGCGTACGCTCAAACAACTGGAGGCGTTCCATTTTGCGCCTTTGAACGAGTATCCGCACGGGTGGTGGGATTGAGTTATTTTTATGATAATTGTAAATAAACCGCGACAGGGGCTTCACAAGCCGCTTTTTGGAGTTACCTTGTGGCCACAAACAAGACCCGGCAATAATTTTCAGCCGGCCATCCTCGCCTACAACTCGAACTTTTCGGCCTCCTTTTTTTCGGCAAAGACTTGATCAACTTGTACAGCACGATGCAAGGGTCATCATAATTTGCAACGACAACACAGGAAATGGCTTTCATTGACAAGATTTTAAGACCGCCCGCCTACGGGTGGATGGACGAGCAGGGCGCTCTGATCAAACCTTCGGCGCAGCAGCTGTTCGCAGAGTTTTTTTCTCGGCTCAACCTTTTCAAATCGCGAAAAAACTGGGTTCCCGTGCTCTCCTGGCTTTGGGTCGTATTGTTGGTGCCCTTCTTTTTCCTGTTCTTTTTCAAGTACTTCAGTTGGGGTTTGCTCCTGATCGGGTTTGTGTACAGCATGGTGCTGATGGGCACACACGGGACGATCTGGTACCACCGATACTGCACGCACCAGGCCTACACGTTCAGAAATAAATTCTGGCGCTTCGTGACCCGAAACCTGGTCATCAAAATGCTGCCGGAGGAAATATATGTGGTGTCGCACCACGTGCATCACACGAAATCCGACGAGCCGGGCGACCCGTACAATGCACAGGGAGGATTTCTGTACTGCTTCCTGGCCGATGTCAACCACCAGCCCGTCGCCCATGACCTCGACGAAAAAGACTATGCCGGTGTGGCCGGTCTGTTGCAACATACGGGCATGGCCTGCAACTCGTACAGCCAATACCAGCGCTGGGGTTCGGTGGCCCGCCCGGCGAATATGCTAGCCAACTGGCTACTGAACTGGTCGTTCTGGTTCATCGTGTTTTACCTCCTGGGCGGATTTGCGCTCGTGTCGGCCATTTTTGCTGGGGCGCTCATTTGGGGGATCGGTGTGCGGACGTTCAACTACGAAGGACACGGCAAGGGCAAAGACCTGCGCAAAGCGGGCGTGGACTTTGATTGGCGGAACATGTCCGTGAACCAGTACTGGCCCGGCATCGTGGCAGGGGAATGGCACAACAACCACCACCTGTTTCCGCGCAGTGCCCGCTCCGGATTCTTGAGCCACCAGATTGATTTTGCCTGGTGCTACATCTACGGGCTGTACCTGATCGGCGGGGTTACGTCCTTCCAGGATTCGAAAGCGCAGTTTCTGGAAAACTACTACCAGCCGGCGCGGGAAGGGGTTAAGGCCTGAGGCATCAGCCCATCGAAACCATTTCCAACTGAACATTTTGTTGCCGTGCCCGGGCAACGATTTTCTCTAATTTGGCAGCCTGCTCGTCATCGAGCCATTCTTCGCCGCATTGCTGGCAAATGTGGGCAGGGACTTTGCGCACTACGATCACGCCTGATTGGAGGTCGAGGCTGAATGTGGTGGTGCCGGGTTTTACCTTGCCATTGCACAAGGGGCAAATTTTTGGAATGTGCTTCATTTTTTCTTTGTTTTAAAGTCCGCTTCAAAGATGGTTACATCCGGTTCGTATGTGGTGATGACGTAAGCAGTCTCTTCTTTTTCATCAAATGCCGCTACGACATGAATTGGGCGATCGCCGGAGAATCCTAACAGCAAAACACTAGGAAATGGTTGATCATAGTCGTACACTTGAATGAGTTCACCTTGAACTAATGCCTCCATTACTTCTTCACGGCTGATATTGCGCTGTAGCATTTTTTCCAACGTGTGCTTACGCCAAATGATGCTACCCACCCTAACAGATAGGTGAAACCGGTCTGAATCAAATGGAAAGTTCATGCTCAAAAGTAAAGGGAATTAGAAATTCAATTGAGCAACAAAAATATGTTATTTTATCAGCCCTGCCGCTTCCGCACCATCGTCAAAATTGTCGCCACCGCCACCGTCTCGCCGGTTTCGTCGTACACGTCCACCAGCCACTTGACGATGCCGCGCGGAATGGCGCCCACGCCCTCGCGGGCCGGGTCGTGCTCCTGTTCGATTTTTTCCTTCACCGTTAGTTTCACCCCGATGGTCATGCCCGGGTACACCGGTTTGGTGAAGCGGCACTCGTCGAGGCCGTAGTTGAGCAGGACGGGGCCTTTTTTCGCATCCACAAACAGGCCGGCGGCTTTGGACAACACGAAGTAGCCGTGTGCCACGCGCCCCGTGAACGGCGTGCCTTCGAGCGCAGTGGCGTCCATATGGGCGTAAAAATTGTCGCCGCTCACGTTGGCGAAGTTGTGGATGTCGGCCTCGCTGACGGTGTGCTTAGCCGTGACGAGCGTTTCGCCCACGAACAGCTCCTCGAAGTGTTTTTTGAACGGATGCACCGGCGTCTCGGTCTGCTCGGCGCCGGACTGGTACTGGTTGGCCACGTTGGTGATGTCGGTCGGGTGGCCCTGGATGGCCGTGCGCTGCATGTAGTGCAGCACGCCGCGCACGCCGCCCATTTCCTCACCGCCGCCAGCGTGGCCGGGGCCGCCGTGTACCAGCAGCGGCATGGGCGAGCCATGTCCCGTGCTTTCCTTAGCCGAATCGCGGTTGAGCATCAGGATGCGCCCGTGGTGGGCCGCGGCTTCGAGCACGTACTCGCGCTGGATACGACGGTCGTAGGTGCAGATGGTACTCACGAGCGAGCCTTTGCCCATACGGGCGATTTCGATGGCTTCTTCCAGGGTTTTGTAGGGCATGAGTGTGCTCACGGGGCCGAAGCATTCCGTTTCGTGGCTGATGGTCTTGCGCAGCGGTTGGGCATTGAGCAGAAGCACCGGTGGCAGGAACGCGCCGCGCTCCCGGTCGGCGCCCACCACGTCGAACTGCTCGATGTTGCCGTGTACGACTGGGGTGCTTTCGGCCAGCACGGCGAGTTTTTCGCGCACGCGGGCCAGTTGGGTGCGGTTGATGAGCGCGCCCATGCGCACGCCCTCCACCGACGGGTCGCCTACGGTGGTTTGGCCGAGGGCTTTGGCGAGCGCGGCCTGCACATCTTCCAGCAGACTTTCAGGCGCGATGATGCGGCGCACGGCGGTACATTTCTGACCGGCCTTGGTCACCATTTCGCGGCGCACTTCTTTGATAAACAAATCGAACTCCGGCGTGCCGGGCACGGCATCTTCGCCCAGTACCGCAGCGTTAAGCGAGTCGGCTTCCATGGTGAACGGTACACTATGCTGGATGAGGGCCGGATGCGCACGCAGTTTTTTGCCGGTTTCGGCGCTGCCGGTGAACGTGACCACGTCCTGGCTTTGCACGGAATCGAGGATGCCGCGCCCCTGGCCCACGAGCAGTTGCAGGGCGCCCTCGGGCAGGATGCCAGACACGACGATGTCACGCACCATCGCTTCGGTGAGGAAGGAGGTTTGTTCGCTGGATTTCACCACGGCTGGCACGCCGGCGAGCAGGTTGACCGCTATTTTTTCCAGCATGCCCCAAATGGGGAAGTTGAACGCGTTGATGTGTACGGCCACGCCCCGTTTGGGGGTCAGGATATGGTGCCCGACGAAGGTGTTCTCCTTGGACAAGCGGATGGTTTCGCCCTCCACGAAGTACGGCTCGTCGGGGAAGCGGCGGCGCAGGCTGCTGTACGCGAACAGGTTGCCGATGCCGCCCTCGATGTCCACCCAGGAATCGGCCTTGGTGGCGCCCGTCCAGTGGCTGACGGTGTAGTACTTTTCCTTGCGCTCCAGCAGGTAAAACGCCAGCGCCTTGAGCAACCGCCCGCGCTCGGGAAAGGTCATGCGGCGCAGCGTCGGGCCGCCTTTGCGGCGGCCGTATTCGAGGATGGCGGCATAGTCCAGCCCCGCGTCGGAGGCGGTGGAGATGATCTCGCCCGTGTAGGCATTGTACTGGGGTGTGCCGTCGCCGTCGCCGGAAACCCAGGAGCCGAGGACGTAATTTTGAAGTTTTTGCATACGTGAAGGAGGTTGGAGGGTTTCGGGTTAGAAGGTTTCGGGTTGGAAGGACGGATTTATTAGCCCACGGATTTATCCGTGGGTTTCGGGTTGGGGCAAAAGTAGGACGATTTCGGGTGTTTCTGAGGCCAATTTTCGGCTGCCGCTTGCGCGTTGGAGGTGCCGTAGAGGCGCACAAAGTTATTGGAGGATCAAAGAGGTGCTCGTGAAATTTTCATGCAAGACGCTACTGTAAAGGGCAAACAAAATGTGAAAAACAATCAACAAAACGGGCTTCTCTGATAACTTCACCGCGTGTTTGGGATGAATTACCGCGTGTACTTAATCAACGATCAAACTATGAGAATTTTTCTTCTTTGCCTGGCCCTGCTCGTCTGGCCTTTTTGGGCTTTCGCCCAAGCAGCCCCCCAAAGAGGGGAGAAGGGCGCCATACCCCACGCCACCCATCACTCATCGCTCATCACTCATCACTCCACAAGAGCCGTCGTCGTCGGCATCTCCGACTACCAGCACCCCACCATCCCCGACCTGCGCTTCGCCGACCGCGATGCCGAAGCCTTCGCCAATTTCCTCCGCTCGCCGGCGGGCGGCTCACTGGACGACGACCACCTGAAGGTACTGACCAACCAGAACGCCACCGCCGGGCGCATCGCCGAGGCATTGGATGCTTTAGTAGAACAGACGAATGAAGGTGACCAGGTCATCATCTACTTCTCCGGCCACGGCGACGTGGAGCGGAAAACCATCTCGCAGCCCGGGTTTTTGCTTTGCTGGGACTCGCCCGCCCGGGTTTACATGGGCGGCGGGACCTACTCGCTGGCCTTTTTGCAGGAAATCGTGACCACGCTTTCGACCCAAAACAAGGCAAAAGTCGTGGTTGTGACCGATGCCTGTCATGCGGGGAAATTGGCCGGCAGCCAAATCGGCGGCGCACAGATCACCGGTGCCAACCTCGCCCAGCAATATTTCAACGAGGTAAAAATCCTGTCTTGCCAACCCAATGAGTACTCGATTGAGGGCGAGCAGTGGGGCGGCGGACGCGGCGTTTTCAGTTACCACCTCGTGGACGGCTTGTTCGGACTGGCCGACCTGAACGCTGATGGCTGGGTCACCGTCGGCGAGATGACCCGCTATCTTGAAGACCGAGTGACACCGGAAGTGGCGCCGCTGAGCCAGGTGCCCATGCTGCGGGGAAACTCGACCGAACGACTGGCTGCTGTGGATGCCAAGCTATTGGCGGATTTGAAAGCAGGACGTATCAGCCAGATGAAAATACTCTCGCCCATTGAAGTTCGAGGCGTGGAGGACGAAGTCCTGTCAGGGGTGGACTCAAGTGTAAGAGTCTTATACGGCCTCTTCAAAAAAGCGCTGAACGACAAGGTGTTCCTGGAGCCGGACGGAGCCTGTGCCGATGCCTTTTTCGAAAAACTGATGGCGGAACAAAAGTTGGAACGGCTGCACAACAGCATTCGTCGCAACTATGCGGCTCTGCTGCAGGACGACGCGCAGCAAATGCTCAACAGGCTTCTTTTGGTGGACATGGCCGAGGTCGGAAAAACCAGAAAAAGAATAGCGAAAGAAATTCAGAACTACCCCCGACAACTCAGGCGGGCCGCAGCGTTGTTGGGCGAGCACCATTATTTTTACAAATCCATGGTAGCCAGATCGCTGCTTTTTGAAGGCTTGTTGATTTTGCAAGAAAGCTCCAAGTCCCACGACAGCGACAAGCGGCACGTAGTGGTCAAGTATCTGAAAGAAGCAATGCAATGGCAGCCAGAGGACCCGGTAGCCTGTTTCTTGCTGAGTTTGGCCTATCGTCGTTACGAACAAAATCTGGACTCGGCGGAGTATTATGTGAACTTATCCCAACAGTACGCCCCGCAATGGACCTTTCCCATGGGGCAGTTCGCCTACGACCTGACGACATATTTCAGGCAGTTTGATCGCGCCAAAACATGGTTGGACAAGGCTTTTTTGGTAGATACGAATTCCCTATACCTAAAGAATCAACTGGGCATTTGGTTGGCTTTTAACCAAAAAATTATAGAAGCTGATTCGATATTCAGGCTTGTTTTAGAAAAAGGATCACCAGCAGCCGATTTTTTAAATACCTATGGGTACACCAGTGCCATGCGAAAAAAATTTGACGATAGCGAAAGCGCCTTCCTGAAATGCATTGAAGTAGATTCTTTGTACTTGGCATGTTATCAGAATCTGGCCAACCTGTATTTGGAATCCAACATGCTCGACAAGGCTGAGGTAATGTACCAAAAAGCAATCGAACAGGACTCATCCTGCACGTTATGTTTTAGCGGGCTGGGTATCGTGTATAACATGCTGGGGAGAAACGAGCCGGCAATTACCGCCTTGTCTCAAGCCATATCCGTTGACAGTTCAAATATTTACGCATGGGTACGCCTCGGGAAAGTTTATCTTGACTACAAGGATTACGCTGTAGCCAAAAAAATGTTTGAAACAGCCATTGGCTATTCGCGAGGCAACCCATTCGTGGCATTTGCTTACAGCGGATTGGGCATTGCACTCGAAAATATGGCCCAATTTCAGGATGCCGTGGCAAACTTCGAGCGAGCATTGCAAGTTGATCGCACCCATTACTTGGCATTGACCGGCATGGCAAGGGTGTCGCTGAACTTGAACAATCTGGATCAAGCGGAAAAAGCCTTGAAAAATGCCTTTGAGATTAGCCCGGACGGTTTGGTTCATTATCAGTATGCCAGGTACCACATAAAAAAAGAAGATTGGCAAAAAGGCATCGAATTCATGGAAAAAGCCTTCGACTTGGGATATTCGGTTACGCTTGAGCAACTTGACGAGGACAAAGTGATCGCTCCAATCAAGGTTACCCCCGAGTGGAAGGCGCTGATGAAAAAACACTTCCCTGACAAAGTCAAAGACTAAACCGCCCGCCATGACAGAAACAACTCTTTTGCTCACAGCCCTGCTGACCGCTACGACACTTTCCGCTCAGGATACCAAGGGCGTACATCCGGTCAACCAGTCAACCAATCAACCAGTCAACCGAACCCGAGCCGTCGTCGTCGGCATCTCCGACTACCAGGACGCCGGCATCACAGACCTCCGCTTCGCCGACCGGGACGCGCTGGCCTTCGCCAATTTCCTGCGAAGCCCCGCTGGGGGAAGTATGGACAACGACCATTTGCAGGTCTTGACCAATTCAAAAGCCACCATGGCCAATTTGGCCGCCGCCCTCGACTGGCTCCTCGACGCGAGCAAGGAGGGCGACGAGGCCATCATTTATTTCAGCGGCCACGGCGACGTGGAGCGGAAAACCATCTCGCAGCCCGGCTATCTGCTTTGCTGGGATGCCCCGGCACGGGTTTATCTGGCGGGCGGAGCCTTGGCTTTGCCCATGTTTCAGGACGTGATTTCGACGCTTTCCGTCCAAAACAAGGTCAAAGTCATGGTCATCACCGATGCCTGCCGGAGTGGAAAACTCTCCGGCAGCACCATCAACGGCGCACAGGCCACCGCCGCCAACCTCGCCAAACAGTTCGGCAATGAGGTCAAAATCCTCTCCTGCCAGCCCGACCAGTACAGTATCGAGGGCGAGCAATGGGGCGGCGGGCGCGGCGTGTTCAGTTTCCACCTCGTGGACGCGCTCTACGGCATGGCCGACGCGAACGCCGACGGCTCGGTCAACCTCCTCGAAATCGGGCGGTATCTGGAAGACCGCGTGACTGCCGAGGCTTCCCCGATGGCCCAGCTGCCGATGGTCAGCGGGAACAAAACCGAGCCGCTTTTCAAGGTTTTTCCCGACCTGCTGGCGCAAATCCGCAAGGGCAAGGCCGGTCAAATGCCCGTTTTTGCCCAAACCGAAAGCCGGGGCCTGGAGGAAGAGGTCCTCGCCACGGTGGACTCGGCGACGCGGCAGGATTATCTGCTTTTCAAAACTGCATTGGGCGAAAAACGCTTTTTCGCGGAGGCGCAGAAGGTCGGCAGCGTTCAAAACGCCGCCGACCTTAACCCCGCCGCTAAGGTCGGCGAGGTTCAAAACCTCGCCGACCTTGATGCCAACGCCGCAGACCCCCTTTTCGAAAAACTCCTCGCCGAGCCAAAACTCGCCCGCCTCCACCCCGCCATGCGCCGCAACTACGCCGCCGCCCTCCAAAATGATGCGCAACAAGCCATGAACATCTGGCTGAAAGCCGACATACAAGAGCAGGCCTGCATCGGCAAAACCCTCAAACTCGAACCCATTCCCCGGCAGCTCGCCCGCGCCGCCGACATCCTCGGCGAGGGGCACTACATGTACAAGTCGCTGAAAGGCAGGCAGCTCTATTTCGAGGGCTATGTGCTGCAACAGTCGGGGGGCTGGCATGCCGATTCGGCAAAGGCGCGGCAAATCCTCGGCCTTTACCAAAAATCGCTGGCCTTCGAGCCGGGTTCCGCCGTCGTTTTCAACGAGATGACCTTCCTGTACGGCGCGCTCCGCCAGCTCGACAGCGCGGAAATCTGTGCAAAAACCGCCCAGTCGCTCGCCCCGAACTGGGTCTCGCCCTACGTCTCGTTTTATTACACGCTCGCCCAGTTCGAGGGCAAAACCGGCACCGCCCGCCAAAAAGCGGCTCTCGACCGCGCCATTGCAGTGGATTCGCTGCACGGCTTTGTGCTGAACGCCGAGATAAACTGGCTCGTCGCCACCGAGCGGTTTGGCGAGGCATTGGCCATTTATGAAAAATATGCCGCCATTGGTGGCGCGACCTGGCCCTGCTGGTACGCCGAACTGGCGAACATCGTCGGCAAGGCCGGCACCGAAAACGAGCAAGAAAAAACGCTACGGGTCATGGAAAAACAGGTCGCCGAGGATTCGACCTCGGCAGAAAAATGGTTAAATTTGGCAGACCTGTATTATGGATTGGGACAAGTCGAAAAAGCGGTCAACCCCACGAAAAAATCGCTCTCGCTTGATTCCACGAAGGCCGCGAACTGGGGCGCACTCGGCTTGTTTGAACTGCTGAACGGGCGAGCAGACGAAGCAGAAAAAGCCCTGAAAAAAGGCCTGAGTATAGACAGCACGGACTTGTACGTCATCGAAGTCCTCGCTGCGGCCTATAATTTCAGCGGGCACTTTTCCGAAGCCGAAGCCCTCCTCAACCGGGGGCTTGCCATTTCCCCTTACGCCGCTAACATTTTGTTGCAAATGGGCTTGCTTCATTTTCAGCGGGGCAACACCGCCGAGGCCGTAAAATGGTACCAAAAGGTGTTCGCCATTAACCCGAACCAATGGGAGGCGCTGCAATACATGGCCTCTGTAGCCTTCCGCGAGGGCAAGACCGACGAGGCGTTCGAGTGGCTGGAAAAGGCTTTCAAAAACAGGGCGGAATTCGCCTTCATGCAATTCGACCCCAATCTCGCCCCGCTCCGCGCGCTGCCCCAATGGAAGGTTTTGGTGAAAAAATACCGCCCCGGATTAGTGAAAGAACGCGCCCTGTGGATGCTCGAAGAGGCCCTCGCCCGCGACCCGTCCGACTACGATGCAAACATGAACTTGGCCGGTTTCCTTTTTGAAACCCGACAAAACGCGCGGGCCGAGTCCCTGTACAGCGACATCATTGCCCGCTTTCCGGCGAAGGTGGAGGGCTATGTCCATCACCGTTTGGGGCGGTACGAGGAGGCGGAGCGGCGGTACCGGAGGGAAATTCAGATAGCCCCCAATTCTCCCAGTTTGTACTCCGACCTCGGTTGGATATGCATCCTGCAAGGTCGTTGGGAAGAGGCTTTGGCTCTTGTCCAAAAAGCCATCGAACTCGCGCCCCAAGCGGCCGACTTTTATGCCGACCTCGCCGTCATCCAAGCCCACCTGCCCGGCAAAATGGCCGAGGCCGAGGCATCCATGAAAAAAGCGACGACCATGGCGACCGGGCATACCTACATGATTCCCCTGCGACAGGCCCAGCTCGGCCTCCTGAAAAACGAACCGGAGGAACAGGTCTGGGCCAACCTCGAAAAGGCTATGGAAAAAGGCTATCCCTTTTACCTCGACCTGCTGGCCACGCGCGATTTTGACCGGCTGCGGCAGTCGCCCCGCTGGGCGGAGTTGATGAAAAAGTATTTTCCGGATAAGGAGAAAGACTGACCCCAAGCGCTTCTTAACCGGCACTCAATGTGGCATTACTTCTCCTCCACCGGCCCAATCGCTTCGAACCAATCCCGAACGAGGTGCTGGAGCGAATCCGGCGTGGCGCGTTTCAGGTAATCCAGCAAATCCGGGGCGGTGGGGTACGGCGGACCCTGAAACTTGTTTTTGTCCAAAAACACCCGAAGAACGGCATTCAGGTTTTCTTCGCCGATGCGTTCGCTGAGCTGGTAAAATGCCAAGGCACCCTTGCCGTAAGCAATGTAGGATTGGTCGGGCCGAACAAGGATCAGGGATGATTCACCCTGAGTTTCATCTGCGCGGCCGCCGAGGTAGCGGTTTTGCTGAATTTCAAGAAATCGCAAAGCGCTTTTTTTGCCGTATTGCCGCTCGTACACTTTGGCAGTTATGTACTCGGCGATGCTTTCTGTGAGCATAGTGGCGCCCAATGCGTCGGCGGGTACGACCTGGTTGCCCCACCACTGGTGCGAGAGCTCGTGCGCCGCTACATAAAAGGCAATATCCACCGCTCCGTCCGCAGGGTTTCGGCTGTCGTTTATGAACCGGATTTCGGAGATGGGAATACAATTGGCCGCTGTAGTGGCGTACGTCCCCTCCGATCGGGGAAATTCGATAATTTGTGCCTGACGATGCTGGTACGCGCCAAAAAAGGCGGTGTTGTAGTCCAGCGCCGCCTTCAGCCCGGCCAACATTTGGGGCAGGCAATAGGTGTGCTGCGGGTGGTGGTAAATCCGTAAGTCCACGCCCCGGTAGTTTTCCTGCAACAGGGCGTATTCGCCGGAAAGGATGCTGAACACAAACTTGATATCCCGCTCGGTTTTGTAGTGAAAAAAGCGCCTGTCCTTTTCCGTCCATTCTCGCAGCAGGTAGCCCGGCGCCAAGGCAGTCTGCCGGGACGAAGTGCTGATAATCGCCTCCAGTTCGATCCGGTCGGCGTCTATACTCTGGTAGTGGTTTCGGCGGGCGGTGCTGTCTGTGGGCAGTTTTTTGGCCGTGTCGGCAAAGTAGCCAAGCCTCGGGAAAATGTCGTTTTTCAGGTGCGTGCCATTTGCCAGTACGTTGGAGTTTCGGGTAAATAACGTGTTGGGTTTGCTCTGAATGGTGAACGACATGCGCATGCTGTCGCCCGGCGCGAGGGGCGTTTTCAAACGGTACATCGAAAACTTGAACATCGTGTCCTCCCTGATTTTGTCGGCGCTTCGGGAAAACGCAACGGTTGTCACTTCTTCGTACCCGGATTTGAGCAGCAATGTGTCCAGCGGGCGGGCGGTTTTGTTCACCAGCACATAGTGGCCCGAGGCCTGAAAAGACTGCGACTCCGGGAACAGGTTCAGGTTGAAAAACACGGATATGATCCTCGGCTGGGCGGATTCCCGGTATTTTCCAAATTCCCGCTGAAACCGTTCGAGTTGTTGCTGCTCCTGTGCGGCGGTCAGTTGCGTATTGGCCGGACTGTTTTCTGCCTGAAAAAGTAGCCCACCAAAACACAGAACCCCAGCGGAAACTGCCGGCAGGGCGAACGCCATTTTTCCGGATAACCGGGTTTTGGCTATCCGCAATCTTTCCCGAAACGACAACGCCACGCCGCGTGGCCAAAACAACAAGGCGATGCCTCCCAGTACCAGCCCGAAAGCAATCCAGTAGGATCTGTACAAGAGGTGCACCGGAAGCGCATGGCTGTAGCCGTTCAGGTCGGAGTATTTCAGGAAAAAATCGGGTTCCGGGGTTTGGTTGAAGCGGAAAACAGGAGAATGGACGCCCAATGCCGGTAGATTTTCGATCCCGAACGCGCACAGGATCAGGATAAAAAAACCGAGATAGGGGTTGGTGAACACCGTTTGGACCAGCAGCGCGACAAATGCCCAGGCCACAAATCCGGGCAGGTGGATGATGTACAGGTCGAACAGGTAATGGCCGATTTCAAAATTAGGGTAGCCTTCATAAGCCTGAACCGCCACGCCGGCGACCAGAACAAGCGCCAGCACCACCACCTGCATCTGCACCAGCGCCAGCCATTTTGACCAAAAGAACGTCCAATTGGGTGCGGGCGTGACGTCCACCAGGTCATTCATTTTGGCGGCTTTGGCGCGGTGTACCAGCATGCCCGCGTACAAAAACGTAAGCCCTTGCACGAGCAGTGAAAAGAACAGGACAGGGATACCCAGTACCGCCCAGGTGACGGGCAGGAGTTTGGTGTCGGTCTGCGGGTTCATGTTCAACAGTACCACGGCGATAAACAGGGCGCCTACCGCCAAAATGCTCCGAAATGCGCCGCTATTGGCGATGTATTTGAAATCCGTCCGGGCAAGCCACCAAACACTTTTTACCTGTTGCCCAAAAGAAAAGTCGGGGTTCATCCGGGGCAATTCGGTTTTGGCCAGACCGCCGGAAGGAGGCTTTCCTTGGGGAGTTGTTTTGGTTTTTTTCCAGCGCCTAGTAACGGCGTTTTGGTCAAATGAAAACCAGCGGTACACAAACCAAAAGCCAAATGCGGCCACGCTCAGCCAGATCAGGCGATTGACCAAAAAGACCGGTTCGAGCGGGATGGGCAATGTGTCCAGTTCGGCCGGTGTGTGGTTTTTGGTGAAAAACAGTGTGGTCGTTTCGCCAAACGGATCGGTCAGCAGTCCGGCTACACCGGCGTGTGCGCCTCCTGTCAGCCGCGACAGCATTTCCCGCACCAACAGTACCAGCAGCACGGAAATAAACCCTGCGTAGATATTCCGGCCGACAACTACGACGGCAAACACCAGTACGCCGGTGAGGAAAAGGTTCGGCGCCAGATACAAGAGAAAAATATGCAGGTAAACGCCCAGGTTCGGGGCTGTTGTTTTTGCTGGATCGGCGCCGGGCATTTGCGGGCCGAGCAGCAGCCCCAGCAGCAACAACAGGGCAATGCCAAGAACCACCGCGATGCTGCTGGCAAACTTGGCGCACAGGTAATCCCGCTTCGTAAACGGGTAGGAATACAGGATGCTGTGGATGTTGCTTTTGTAGTCCCGGTGGATGGATTCGCCCACAATGGCAGGCAGCAAGAGCAACAGTATTTTGTTGAAAAGCAGCGCGAAGGTGAGTATACGCACGGGCGCGTTTGCGATGCCGGGTCCGGCAGACCCTTCTCCGAAAATACCGCAGGCGCCGGCCATGCTCAGCAGGGCCAGCAGGAAAAACACACTTGCATACACGTAAAGCGAGGCGTTTTTCAGCCAGTATTTCAATTCGAACCGGAAGATGGAGAAAAACATCGCGTCGTGAGGTTTGGTAAGCTGGACAGGTTAGAGGCAGTTCGACACGTCAAAAGGTTGCATGAGCGGGAGGAAGGGTCTATGCCTGGTTGCTCCTGTGCTCCCGCACCGGCACCCACACCTCCTCGGTGGCCTCCGGGTCGTCGGGGCGGTAGCCTGGCCCCATGATGTCGAAGTGCGGGCGCTCGTCCAACAGGTAACCGGATTGCGGCAGCCAGGTGCCGAAAATGTACTGGTAGCTGCGGGCAAACGCGCTTGCCGGGCCGTGGTGGATGAACACGGCGTACAGTCCGCCGGGCAGGTCGAGGGTTTCCATTCCGGGCGGGATGTGGTCGTAGTCTACCACTTCCACGGCGGCCCATTTTTCAAAAACGGTGGCGGGGGTGAATTGTCCGTTGGCCAACTCCGGCCCGTAGCGTTTCACATCAAAATAATCGGCGCCGTGGCGGTTGGTGATTTCGGCTACTCTGGGCCGGAAGTTGCGCCACAGTTCGGCTGCGCGGTTTTCGACGAGGCTGGTTTGAATGCGGATGCCGAGGAGGCGGCGGGGTGGGGTAGTGGTGAGGGTGGGTGGGTGCATGGTGTTGTTTCTCTTGCCGAACAAATGTGGCGCTGCGAAGGACATGAGTTTGACTTTTGTGTATTTAAAAAAAATATTTATTGAATATCAATAAATATTTACTGACATTTGTGCCGAACTTTTAAAATCTTACTTCGATGCAATCAGGAACAAAAAGTATTTTGACCATTCTGAATGTTATCTTTTGGGTAGTATTCATCGGCTTGCTTGTCAAGACCGGAGCACTTGTGCTTTCTTTAGGCTTAACCATTTTCAACCCATCAGCGGCAAAAAATTTCTACTACGGGATTGACCTGTCCGAATTGAAAGCGTATAGCGCCTGGCATTACATGAACCTTGTGTCGCTGCTGGTATTTTTTTCGGGCTTGAAAGCATACATGGCCTATTTGGTCCTCAGGATTTTTTCAACGATCAGCATTGAGCATCCCTTTAGTGCAGGCATCGCTTCCCGGATATTGAGTCTCAGTCATGTCGCATTGAGTACCGGTGTTCTGTCCATAATAGCCGTCGGGTACAGCAGGTGGTTAACCAAAACGGGAGTCGTGCCGTTTCACGTGTTACAGGAGTTGGGCGGAAGTGCGGAATTCATCTTTCTGGCGGGTATAATTTTTATGATTGCGCAGGTATTCAAACGCGGGATCGAAATTCAATCTGAAAACGAACTCACCATTTGACTCATGCCGATCGTTGTAAATCTTGATGTTATGATGGCCAAGAGAAAGATGTCGTTGAACGAACTTTCCGAAAAAGTGGACCTGACATTATCCAATTTGTCCATTTTAAAAACCGGCAAGGCCAAAGCGATCCGGTTCAGTACACTCGAAGCGATCTGCAAGGCGCTGAACTGCCAACCCGGGGATATTCTGGAGTATGTGGAAGAATCGTGAGCGAGGGCAATTGAACCTTGGTCATCAACAGATACCCCAGCGCCCCACCTGTGCGCAATAGCGCTCGTATTCTTCCCCGAATTGTTTTCGCAAATACGGCTCCTCGTGCAGGCGGATAAACAGGTTGAAGACCACAAAAACCACGGCAGCGTACCCCAGCATCGTCCAGGAACTGAAAAACAGCGCTTCCCCCAATAAAATGGTCACCACACCCACGTACATGGGATTGCGCACGTACCGGTACAAACCCTGGATGACCAGGCGCCGCGCCGGGTCGAGCGGGGAGAGGGTGCCTCGACCATCCCGGGCGAAGGCGTAGATACACCAAACCAGGATGCTGGTTCCGGTCAGGACTACCACAAAGCCCAGGTATTGGCGCCACCCCCAGCCGGGTTCGTTCAGGGTGAAACCGGACAAAATATACCAAGGCAGCAGGAAGGCGAAGGTGCCGGGGCACAGAAGCGTCCACAGAATACTTCGGAGAAATAGAAACATGGTTTCAACGGTATGGTTGTTATAGCAAAAGTAACACCTTGCGTACCTTGCCGCCTCAAAAAATTACCGTTCCATGCCTTTCCCAACACGCAATACGCCTTTCCTTTTCAAATCCCTCCTGCTTGCTCTCAGCCTGCTCGCCCTTGCCGGCCCCGTTTTTTCCCAAAAACCCACCCCTGCCGATGCCCGCCTCTCCGGCTTCGAACAGCACAAAAACCTGAAACAGAACACCCTCCTCGGCCCGCTGAAAGCCGAGAGCATCGGCCCCTCGGTGTTCTCCTGCCGCGTCACCGATGTGGAGGTGAACCCCGCCGACCCCACCGAAATGTACGTGGCCTACGCCTCCGGGGGCCTGTGGCACAGCACCAACAACGGCACCACCTTCCAGCCGGTGTTCGATCAGGAAGCCGCCATGACCATCGGCGATATCGCCGTGGACTGGCAGCGTCGCATCCTCTGGGTGGGCAGCGGCGAAAACAACAGCAGCCGCTCCTCGTACGCCGGCACAGGCATGTACCGCAGCGCCGACGGCGGCAAAACCTGGGAGTGGCGCGGCCTGCCCGAAAGCCACCACATCGGCCGCATCGTGCTGCATCCCACCGATCCGGAAGTGCTCTGGGTAGCCGTGCTCGGACACCTGTACTCGCCCAACGACGAGCGCGGCGTGTACCGCAGCACCGACGGCGGAAATACCTGGAAACGCACGCTGTTTGTGGACAAAAACTCCGGCGCCATTGACCTTTGCCTCGACCCTACGGCGCCCAACACCGTGTACGCCGCCACCTGGCAGCGTGAGCGCCGGGCATGGAATTTCAGCGGCGCGGGCGAAGGATCGGCCATCTGGAAAAGCACCGACGGCGGCGGCACCTGGGGGCGCATCAGCACGCCCGGCAGCGGATTCCCCACGGGTGCCAACACCGGGCGCATCGGCCTCGCCGCCGGTGCCAAAGACGGACGTACCGTGCTGTACGCCAGCGTGGACAACCAAAATCCCAAACCCAAAAAAGACAAACCCGCCGGCGATGTGCTGACCAAAGACCAACTGCGCGACATCACCGTGCCGGCATTTCAGAAACTGCCCGACGAGCAGTTGGACGAGTTTTTGAAAACCAATCGTTTCCCCGAAAAATACAATGCCAAAAAGGTGAAGGAAATGGTGGAGAAAGGCAACATCACACCACAGGCGTTGGTGGAATACCTCGAAGACGCCAACGCCATGCTCTTCGACGTGGACTACATCGGCGCCGAGGTGTACCGCAGCGACGACGGCGGACGCACCTGGCAACGCACCCACGACGAGCCGCTGGAGCAGATGAACTTCACCTACGGCTACTACTTTTCCAACGTCCGCTGCCGGGCCGACGACCCCGACCAGGTGTACCTGCTCGGGTTTTACATCATCACCAGCGCCGACGGCGGCAAATCCTGGAAAAGCATCAACGGCGACAATGTGCACGTGGACCACCATGCCTTGTGGCTCAACCCCAACCGTCCCGGCCACCTCGTGAACGGCAACGACGGCGGCCTCAACATTTCCTGGGACAACGGCGCCTCCTGGATCCTGTGCAACAACCCGCCTGTGGGCCAGTTTTACGCCGTGGCCGTGGACGATGCCATGCCGTACAACGTGTACGGCGGCGCGCAGGACAATGGCGTGTGGGTCGGACCATCCACGTACAAAGCCTCCACCGACTGGCACCAGTCGGGCAAATACCCGTACCAGAGCCTGCTCGGCGGCGACGGCATGCAGATAGCCGTGGACACCCGTACCAACAGCACCGTGTACACCGGCTTCCAGTTCGGCAACTACTTCCGCATTGACCAAAATTCCGGCAAACGCAAAGCCATCAGCCCCCGGCATGATCTCGGCGAGCGCCCGCCCCGTTTCAACTGGCAAACGCCCATCCACCTCAGCCGCCACCAGCAGGACGTGCTCTACCTCGGCGCACACCGGCTGTACCGCTCCTTCAACCGCGGCGACGACTGGGAGGCCATTTCCGACGACCTCACCGCCGGCGGCCAGAAAGGCAATGTGCCCTACGGGACACTGAGCACCATCCACGAAAGCCCGATGCGTTTCGGGTTGCTGTACACCGGCTCCGACGACGGGCGTATCCACGTCAGCCGCGACGGCGGCGACACCTGGACGCGCGTTTCCGACTCGCTGCCGCAAAAAATGTGGGTATCCCGCGTGGTGGCTTCCGCGCACGAAAAAAGCCGCGTCTTTGCTGCGCTAAACGGGTATCGCTGGGACGATTTTAATGCCTACCTGTACATATCGGACGACTATGGAAAAAAATGGCGGCGCATTGATACCGGCCTGCCTGCCGAGCCGATCAATGTGGTGCTGGAAGACCCGACCAATGCCGATGTGCTGTACGTCGGCACTGACCACGGCGTGTATGTTTCGCTCGACCGCGGGCAGTCGTTCCAAGCGCTGAACCGCGATTTGCCCGCCGTCCCTGTGCACGACATGGCGCTGCAAGCCAAAGCAAAACACCTGATTCTCGGCACCCACGGGCGCTCGATGTACAAGGTAAACGTGGAGCACCTGCAACAGTTGACAACCGAGGTACTGGCGACGACAATACACCTGTTCGAGTTACCAAAAACCAAACACTCGTCCAATTGGGGCAAAAAGCGCCCCTGGCAAGAACTGAAAGACCCGGAACTTCCGGTGACGTACTACGCCTCGGCGCCCGGAAAGGTGGCCTGGACGGTCAAGACGAAAGACGGCATCGTACTCAACACCGGAAACATGGATTGCGTCAAAGGCCTGAACACGTTTACCTTCGCGTTCGATTTTCAGGAAACCGCACTAAAGAAGTATCAAAAGTCCTTGCAAGACGCACAAAAAGACCCGAAGAAACCGGCGGAATTCACCAAATCCGACACCGGGAAATATTATCTGCAAAAAGGCAGTTATGTGCTCGAAATGCAGAAAGACGGTAAAGTTGTCACCGGCAATTTCACCATCGAGTAAACCGATTCACATTCACCACACATTTGTAACACAAGCAATGAAAAATTTGAAAAACTACCTGCTGGCAGTTCTTGCCATAACGTCTCTGGCACTGACCGGCTGCCTGCATATTATCGAAGAAGCCACCTTCAAAAACAACGGCTCGGGCACCTACCAGATGACGCTCGACATGAGCGAAATGAAGGGCATGATGGACATGTTCAAAAGCATGGGCGACGAGGCCCCGAAAGAAGAAGGCGCCGGGGAAGACGCTTCCGACGAGGCGCCCGACATGGGAGGTGCTCCCGACAATGGCATCACCCAAATGGGCAGCGAAATGAGTTCGGTGGCCAACACCCTCAAAAACGTGGCCGGTCTCACCAATATCAAGGAAATCAGCGATACCTCGTCGTTCCGTTTTGGTTACTCGTTTGATTTTGCCGATGTGGCGGCCCTGAACAATGCGATGAAGGTCATCCACAAGGAAAAGTACGACAGCAAAGTGGAGGAGGTTTTCAAATTCAAAAACGGCAACTTTGAGCGCTTGACCTCTGCCGACCTCGGCGAGGAAATGAAAAAGGCACTCGCCGAAAGTGAAGAGAGCGACGAGTCCGGCGCTGTGGATGCCGATATGCTCAAGACGTTCTTCGCCGACATGACCTACAAGCAGG
>Ga0268299_1000711_pt1 | contig 87890 bp, 73 predicted proteins | sample NOBtaG_FD_193484 | JGI IMG/M metagenome (GOLD analysis project Ga0268299, IMG submission 193484) | Activated sludge microbial communities from bioreactor in Nijmegen, Gelderland, Netherland - NOB reactor | ecosystem: Engineered > Bioreactor > Aerobic > Activated sludge | place: Netherlands... | reverse complement strand
TCCTCCTTAGTGCTGCTGCTGCGCAGCGTTGTGACCGCGATTCGTCGCGTATCACGTGCACGGAGGAACGCTCCCTTCTCCCTCGTCCCGCCGGCCACGGAACGACATCGTAACTATCGCGAGCGCACCAGTCAGGAGCCCGGTCGCGGTCGGCGCGCCGACCGCAGCGCGACGCCGCCGCAGGGCCCGCCGGACGAGCCCTCCACCCGTCCGCAGTTCCCGACGGCCGACGGCGCACCGGGCGGACTTCGTTCTCGACCAGCCGAGCGTCGAGCCGAATCGAAGTGAGACAGGCCCCGGAGCTACTCCACCGCGACGATCGCGATCCCCGCGGCGTCGGCGGCGCGGATGACCTCGGCGCGGTCGATCATGATCGTGCGGCCGGCTTCGAGCGCGAGCACCTTCGCGCCGACCTCGCGCATGACGTCGATCGTCGTCATGCCGACGGCGGGAACGTCGAAGCGGAGGTCCTGCCCGGGTTTGCTGACCTTCACGACGACCACGCCGCCCCGGCCGAGCTCGCCGCCGCGCCGGATCGCGGCGTCGGTGCCTTCGATGCCCTCGACGGCGATCACCGTCCGACGCTTCACGACGACGCTCTGCCCGACCTCGAACCGCCCGATCTCGCGCGCGACCTCGAGCCCGAAGCGGACGTCCTCCAGCTCCCGACTCTTCGGCGCTTTCCGCGTGAGCGTGCCGACCTGGGGGACGAGGTCCCCGAGGAAGAGCGTCGACTCGACGATCGTGATGCCGTCGTGCTCGAGCTCCGCGGCGACCCCGCGGAGCAGCACGTCGTCGCGGAGGCTGCGGGTCTTGGCGATGAACGCGGCCCCCCGGAAGTCGGGGCGGAAGTCGGACAGCTGGCGCGGCTTCCGAATGCCGCCCGCCATGACGGCGCGGCGGACGCCGGCGTCTTTGAGGACGCGGATGATCTTGCCGAGCTCGCCGACGCGGACCCAGGTCAGGTGCGTGACCAGGTTCGTGATCTCGTCGGGCGTCTCGTTCTGATGCGCCACCGCGACGACCTCCACCCCGGCGCGTTGCGCCGCCTCCGCGAAGAGCAACGGAAAGCGGCCGTTGCCGGCGATCAGGCCGATGCGTTCAGGCGTCGCCACCGTCGTCGTCTCCACCGGGTCCGTCTTTGCCTGCCGCGCACACGCCGCGTTTGGACTCGGCGATGAACGCGAGCATGCGGCCGACGTCGCCGTCGGTGCCGAGCTCGCGGGCGCAGCGTTCGCGCGCCTCGACGAGCGGCTCGTCGCCGTCGAAGAGGACGCGGTAGGCCTGCTTGATGGCCCGGATACGGGCCGCGTCGAAGCCGCGACGGCGGAGGCCGATCACGTTGAGACCGCGCAGGCGCGCGCGGTCGCCCGAGGCGTTGCAGAACGGCGGTACGTCGTGGATCACCATCGCGCCGCCGCCGAGGAGCGCGGACTCGCCGACGCGCACGAACTGATGAACCGCCGCGAGGCCGCCGACGAAGACGAAGTCTTCGAGCGTCACGTGACCGGCGAGCGCGCAGCTGTTGGCGAGGATGCAGCGGTTCCCCACCTGCGAGTCGTGGCCGACGTGGGCGTAGTTCATGATCAAGTTGTCGTTGCCGATCCGCGTGATCATGCCGCCGCCGGCCGTGCCGGGGTTCAGGGTCGAGAACTCGCGGATGATGTTGCGATCGCCGAGCAGCAGCTCGCTCGGCTCGCCGCGGTACTTCAGATCCTGCGGGTCCGCGCCGACGCTCGCGAACTGGAAGACGCGGTTCCCGGCGCCGAGCGTCGTGTGGCCGTCGAGCACCGCGTGCGGACCGATCGTGGTGCGATCGCCGACGCGGACGTGGGGTCCGATCACGGCGTACGGGCCGATCGTGACCTCGACGCCGAGGGCGGCACCCGGGGCGACGATCGCCGTCGGATGGATGCTCGCCGCGGGACTCGGGACGAGCGCGATCGCGAAGTCGGTTTCGGCGGCGGTCGCGTCGCCCACACGAACGCGGCCGCGGAAGCGCCACGCCTCCGCATCGCGCGCCACGACCCGCACGTCGAGCTCGAGTACGTCGCCCGGAACGACGGGCTGCCGGAAGCGCACGCGCTCGAGCCCCGTGAGCTTCAGCGTGACCCCGGGTGCCGGCGGCGGATCGGCACGCGCGATCAGGATCGCGCTCGCCTGCGCGAGCGCCTCGCAGATCAGCACGCCCGGCATCACCGGTCGCGTCGGGAAATGTCCGGCGAAGAAGGGCTCGCCGGCCGTTACGCCCTTGCGCGCGACCAGCCGTGTTCCGACCTCGTGGAGGAGGACGCGGTCGATCAGCCGGTGGGGATAGCGTTGCGGCAAGAGACGCGCGAGCGCGACGAAATCGACGTGCTCATCCGCGCCGCTCGCCGCGACCTCGCTGCGCTCGCCGTCGTGCATGGCCGTCCGGCCGTGCGCGCTCAGTGCTTCGCGTCGAAGGCCTTGATCACCGAGTCGGTGATGTCGATCGACTTCGACCCGTAGAGCACGGAGCTGCTCGAGTTCTCGAGGACCAGCGTGTAGCCCTCCCGTTCCCCGATTTCCTGGATGACGACCGCGAGGTCCTTGAGGATGTTGCCGGTCAGCTCTTGGTCCTTCTTGCGGAGCTCGGCGTCGGAATCCTCGAGTTTGCGGCGCAGGTCGCGGCGGCGGCGCTCGAAGTCCTCCATCTTGGTCTTCTTCTGGTCTTCGCTGAGCACGGCGCTCTTCTTGTCGAGGTCCTCCTTGATGCGGTCGAGCGACTCCTTCTCCCGCTTCAGGCCCTCCTGCATCTTCTCGAACTCGCCCTTGAACGAATCCTTGGCACGGCGGCCGGACGAAGACTCGTTGAGGGCCCGCTGTAGGTCGACGATGCCGACCTTGAGATCCGCGGCGGCCGTGGGGATGGCCGGCAACGCGAGTGCCAGCGACAACGTGAGGATCGTGATGCAACGCTTCATGACGGTCGTCTCCTTGAGGTGATGGCGCTTGCTAGAGCGGCGCACCGAACGAGAACAGGACGAGCGCGGCCCTGTCGTGCTTCTTCTTGTTGAGCGGGACACCGAATTCGATGCGAATCGGTCCGAGCGGCGATTGCCAGCGCACGCCGGCGCCGGCGGCGTACCGCATTTCACCGAAATCCCACCCGTCCGAGTTGAGCCAGGCATTGCCCGCGTCGACGAACACGACGCCCTTCAGGCCGAGCGGCTCGACGATCGGGAAGATGATCTCGTTGTTGACGACGATTTGCCGGCTGCCGCCCACGGGGTCGGTGTTGATCTCGTCGCCCTGCGCGTCGAAGACGGATTCGCGGGGTCCGAGGGTGCGGACGGCGAAGCCGCGAATGCTGTTGATGCCGCCCGGGAAGTAGCGCTCGAAGAGCGGGAGCTCGTCGTCGATGACGCCGTCGAAGCCGACGCCGTAGCCGAACTGGCCGGCGATCGAGTAGACGAACGTTCCCCAGGACGGCGACTTGTAGATGGGCCAGAAGTGGCGGGTGCGCGCGTCGATCTTGATGAACTCGCTCTCGAACCCGAGACCGGCGTACTCGATCGAGAACTCCTGCGCGGAGCCGCGGGTCGGATCGAAGAAGCTGTTGAGCGTGTTGCGCGAGATGATCGGTCGGATCGAGCTCGTGATCATGCGTCCTTCCGACGCGACGACCGTCGGCGGCGAGCGGAGGCTGATGTCGCTGATCTCGGCGTCTTCGAGCCGATACTCGGCGCCGACCCGGACCTCGTCGAGCGACCAGCGACCGAAGACCTTGTCGTAGCCGAGCGCGGTCAGGGGGTACAGCAGGCGGAACCCGACGCCCGTGCCGCCGCGGGTGAACTCGTCGTAGTCGAGGCGCCAGCGGAACGCGTCGAGGGTCGCCGTGAGCGGGATGCCGAAGAGCCACGGGTCCGTGAAGCTGCCGACGAAGTTCTGGCGGACGCTGCCGAAGTCGGCGTTCAGGACCGCACGGTAGCCGCGACCGAAGAGATTGTTCTCCTGGATGCGCGCGTTGAAGAGGAGGCTGTCGGCCGAGCTGAAGCCGGCGCCGGCGGTGAGCGAGCCGGTCTGGCCTTCCTTTACGTCGACTTGGAGGTTGAGTTTCTCCTCGCTCCGTCCGCGTTGGGTGGTGAGGTTCACCTCCTGGAAGAAGCCGAGGCGGTTGAGCGCGTCGCGGCTCTTCTTGAGCTTGGTGCCCGAGAACCGCTCTTGCTCTTGGGTTTTGAGCTCGCGGCGCAAGACCTTGTCGTGGGTCTTGGTGTTGCCCGTGATGACGATCTTGTCGATCGTGACCTCGGGGCCCTGATCGATCTTGTAGCGGATGTCGACGATCTTCTTGTCCTGATCGATCTCGGTCTCGGGCTCGATGTTGACGAAGGCGTAGCCGACGTCGCCGTACCGGTCGGTCAGCTTCAGGATGTCCTGGCGGAGCTTGCTCGACCGGAAGGTGTCGCCGCTCTTGAGCTCGAGGTCTTTCTGGAGGTCGAGGTCGCTCCGCACGTCGCCCGCGAAGTCGACCGCGCCGACGTCGAACTGGTCGCCCTCGGAGATCTTCACGGTGACGTAGAGACCGTCGTCCCGGCGCTCGACCTTCGGCTCGTCCACGCGCACGGTGATGTAACCGTCGTCGTAGTAGTAGGCCGTGAGCCGCTCGGTATCGGTCTTCAGCGTTTCCGCGTTCAGCACGCCCGCGCCCGTGAAGCGCGAGATGAGGTTCTCCTCGCTCGTGGTCATCACGCGCTTCAACTTGCGGTCGCTGAAGGCCGTGTTGCCCTCGATCTCGATCTCTTGGATCCGAACGATCTTGCCTTCCTCGACGACGTACGTGAGAGCGATCTCGTTCGGCGCGTCGGGGATGGGCTCCGTCTTCGGCGTGATCTTCGCGTCGAGGTAGCCCTTCTCTTCGTAGAGCTTCTTGGCGTCGGCGACGCCGCGGCGCATCTTCTCGGCATCGAGGATGGTGTGGGGGCGAACCTTCAGCGCGGCCTCGACGTCCTCGGAGCGGAGCTTCTTGGTGCCCTCGATCGTGACGCTCGTGATCTGCGGCCGCTCGCGCACGCGGAACACGAGCGCCGTGCCGTCGGCCCCTTCCTCGCGTGATACCTCGACGTTCTCGAAGAAGCCCATGGCGTAGATGGCACGGACGTCGGTATCGACGGTCGCGCGGTCGAGCGGCTGTCCGGCGCGGCTCTGGATGTGGATGCGGATGGCCTCTTCGTCGACGCGCTGATTGCCCTCGATGCGGACGACCGCGATGTGCGACGGACTCGCCGCCCCGGCGGGGCGTGCCGACGCCGGCGGAACCACCGCGAGGCCGAGGGCGAGGAGGAAGAAGAGGAGCCCCGAGGCCGTCACCGATCGCCGCATCACCACCTCCCCACGATTGCGCATGCCTAGACGGCGGCCGCGCGCGGCGTGTCGGCCGCGATCCGTCCCGCTGCGAGGCGGAGCGTCCGATCCATGGCGCCGGCGAGCGTTGCGCTGTGCGTGACCACGACCAGGGTAATGTCGTGCTCGCGGTTGAGCTCGAGCAGGAGCTCCTGGACTCCCTCGCCGGTGTGCGGATCGAGGTTGCCGGTCGGCTCGTCGGCGAGGACGGCCCGCGGCTCCTGCACGATGGCGCGCGCGACCGCGACCCGCTGCTGCTCGCCGCCGGAGAGCTCGCCGGGGCGATGCTCGAGGCGTTCGGCGAGCCCGACGCGGTCGAGCAGCTCGGTCGCCCGCCGGCGTGCGGTATCCATGGCCGTGCCCGCGATGAGCGCGGGCATCATCACGTTCTCGACCGCCGTGAAATCCGGCAGAAGATGATGGAACTGGAAAATGAACCCGATCTCCCGATTGCGGAATTGCGCCAGGTCTCGATCGCTCTTGTTCGTCAGGTTCTCACCGTCGAACCACACCTCGCCCCCCGTCGGCCGATCGAGCGTACCCAAGATGTGCAGCAGCGTACTCTTCCCCACCCCCGACTCCCCTACGATCGCCACCCGCTCGCCCGACCCGATCTCGAGATCGAGGTCCGAAAGCACCCGAACCACCCGCGGACCGTCGACGTATTCCTTTGAGAGGTTCCGGAGGGCGATCAATGGCGCCTACTCGTAGCGGATCACCTCCACGGGCGCCAGTCCCGCGGCCTGTCGCGCGGGGTAAATCGTCGCGAGAAGGCAGATCACCACGGACACCAACGCGACGGTCGCGAAGTTCTCGCCGTACACCCGAACCGGGAGCGTCGAGACGTAGAAGACGTCCTTCGGCAGCTCCACGAACTGGTACCGTTTGAGCACCCAGCACCCCGCGTAGCCGCCGATCACCCCGAGCAGCGTCCCGACGACGCCGATGATCAGCCCCTTCAACATGAAGATGCGCGCGATCGAACGGTCGGTCGCGCCCATGGATTTCAGGATCGCGATGTCCTTCCGCTTTTCCATGACGACCATGATCAGGGTCGCGACGATGTTGAAGGCGGCGACCAGTACGATGAGCGTCAGGACGATGAAGTACACGACCTTCTCCAGCTTGAACGCCAGGAAGAGGTTCCGGTTGACCTCCATCCAGTCGCGGGCCCGAAACGGGGTGCCGAGGGTCTGCTCGAGTTGTCGGGCGACCTTCTCGGCCCCGTAGAGGTCGGTCACGCGGATCTCGACGCCCGTGATGGCCTTCCCGAGGCCGAAGAACTTCTGCGCATCGGCGAGGCCCATGTAGAGGAGGCCCGAGTCGTAGTCGTACATGCCGGAGTCGAACGTGCCGGCGAGGACGAAGCGCTTGACCTTCGGAATCGGTCCGACGGGCGACGGCGTGCCGAGGGGCGACACGACGCTCACCGGATCCCCGACCGCGAGGCCGAGCTGCTTGGCGAGCTCCTGACCGAGAATCACGCCCGTGAGGGTCGTCATGTCGGGGCGGCCGTCCTTGTCCGTGTCGTTGTCGGTGCCCTCGACGGGCACCTCGAACGGCGCGCCGAGCCCTTCGAGCGAGCCGCTCGTGAGGTGTGCCTTCAGGTCGATCACGGCCTCCTCGAGATCGGGCGGCACGCCCCGGACGACGACGCCCGACACGCTCTGGCCGCTGCTCAACATCACCTGGCTATAGACGAGCGGCGCGGCTGCGGCGACGCCGGGCGTGTCCTTCACCTTCTGGACGACCTCGTCCGGGTTCGCGATCGTGCCGGCGTACGACACGAGCACGATGTGGGGGTTGAAGCCGAGGATGCGGTCGCGGAGGTCCTCTTCGAAGCCGGTCATCACGGCGAGCACGATGTTGAGGGTCATGACGCCGATCATCACGCCGACGATCGAGATGACGGTGATCAGCGAGATGAACGCTTCGGAGCGTTTTGCGCGCAGGTAGCGCAGCCCGACCATCAGTTCGTAGCGCATCGTCGGGCCTACCTTCGCCGCTTACCGCCGCTCCGGGCGGAGCTGCGGAAACAGGATGACGTCGCGGATCGAGAGCGAGTTGGTTAGCAGCATCGCGAGCCGATCGATGCCGATCCCCTCGCCGGCCGTCGGCGGCATGCCGTGCTCGAGCGCGCGCACGTAGTCTTCGTCCATGGCGTGGGCTTCGACGTCGCCGTCGGCCTTGGCCCGGAGCTGCATCTCGAAGCGGGTGCGCTGATCGACCGGATCGTTGAGCTCGGAGAACCCGTTCGCGAGCTCGCGGCCGCCGATGAAGAGCTCGAACCGGTCGACGATCGTCGGGTCGGCGTCGTTCGAGCGCGCGAGCGGCGACACCTCGACCGGGTACTCCGTGATGAACGTCGGTTGGATGAGCTTCTCCTCGCCGGTCTTCTCGAAGAGCTCGATGAGGACCTTGCCGTAGGGCGCGTCGTCGGCGACGGGGATGCCGTGCGTCGCGGCGTAGGTGCGGAGCGTCGTCTCGTCGTCGACGTCGGCGCGCGCGATGCCGGTGTACTTCGCGACCGCATCCTTCACCGTGAGGCGCGTCCACGGCGGGGTGAGATCGATCGTGTGCTCGCCCCACGGCAGGATGAGCCCGCCGGTCAGCTCGGTCGCGAGCTCGACGACGAGCGTCTCCGTGAGATCCATCAGGTCCGAGTAGTCGGCGTACGCCTGGTAGAACTCGAGCATCGTGAACTCGGGGTTGTGCTCGGTGGACATCCCCTCGTTCCGGAAGTTGCGGTTCAACTCGAAGACGCGGTCCATCCCGCCGACCACCAAGCGCTTCAAATAGAGCTCGGGCGCGATGCGGAGATAGAGGTCGAGATCCAGCGTGTTGTGGTGCGTGACGAACGGACGCGCGAGCGCGCCGCCCGCGATCGCCTGCATCATCGGCGTCTCGACCTCGAGGAAGCCGCGCGCGGTGAAGAAGCGCCGGAGGCCCTGGAGCAGGAGCGCGCGCTTCCGGAAGACCTCACGGGTCTCCGGGTTCGCGAGCAGATCGAGGTAGCGCTGGCGGTAGCGACGCTCGACGTCCTGGAGGCCGTGCCACTTCTCGGGCAGCGGCTGGAGCGCCTTCGCAAGGTAGCGAACCGTCGTGGCTTGAACCGTGAGCTCGTTCGTCTTGGTGCGGAAGAGCGTGCCCTCGACGCCGACGATGTCGCCGAGATCGAGCTGGCGAAAGCGCGTCCACTGCTCGTCGCCGACCTGGGCACGCTGCACGTAGATCTGCAGGCGTCCGGTCGCGTCCTGGACGTGCGCGAATGCCGCCTTGCCGAAGTCGCGGATCGCCATCAGGCGTCCGGCGAGCGCGACGGCGACCGGGGCGGCTTCGAGATCGGCGGCCGGCGTCTCGTTCCAGCGCGCCAGGAGATCGGCCGCGACGTCGCGCGGCCGGAAATCGTTCGGATACGCGGCGCACCCGAGCCGGACGAGCTCGGCGAGCTTCTTCCGACGAACCGCGACCTGTTCGTGCTCCGCTTCCATCGCGCAGGTATGAGGGGATTCAGAGCGAAAGACAAGCGAGGCGCGCGACGCGCACGCGATGCGCGCCGTCGTCGCATCACGCCAGATCTTTCGCGGGGATGGCGCGCAACCTCGCTTGAACGCCCACCCCCTTTACCCTATGACGGTCGCGAGCATGCTGACCGCGTCGTGGCGTCCGGCGCTGATCGCGCTGAATCTCCTCCTCCTGGGGATGATAGCGCTCTTCGCGGCGCGGATCGTGAGCGCGGTGATCGCGGCGCGGCTCGCGGCACCCGCGCCCCGAGCGGCGGCGCCGGCGGCGGCACCCGCGGTCGCACCGGCGAGCGTCGAGCCCGAAACGTCGTACGCCGTGATCGCCGAGCGCGACGTGTTCAACGCGGTGAAGCGCGCGGGCGGCAGCGACGATCCGAGCGCGCCCGCCGCGTACAAACGGACCGACCTCAACCTGAAGCTCTGGGGGACGGCGCTCGCGCACGAGCCCTCGGCGTCGTTCGCGATCATCGAAGATCAGGCGGCGCGCCGCCAGATGCTCTACCGGGTCGGCGACACCATCCTCGAAGTCGCGACGCTCGCCCGCGTCGAGTGGGATCGCGTCGTGCTGAGCCGGGACGGCGCGGAAGAGGTCTTGGAGATCTCCTCCGCGCGGCAGAGCGGCAAGGACCCGGCGGCACCCGGCGCCGCAGCCGCGGCGGCCGCGGGCGAGCGCATCAAGAAGACGGCCGACGGCAAGTTCCTGATCGACCGCCGCGAGCTCGAGTCGACGGTCGCCAACATCAACGAGGTTTTCACCCAGGCGCGCGCCGTCCCCTTCTTCCAGGACGGAAAGACGGTCGGCTTCCGCGTCTTCGCGATCAAGCCGGGCTCGGTCTTCGAGAAGATCGGGCTCCAGAACGGCGACATCATCAACCGCGTGAACGGGGTCGAGCTCACCGACCCCACGAAGGCGATTTCGCTCTTCACCGAGCTGCAAAACGAAGGGCACATCGCCGTCGACCTGCAACGCAACAAGCAGGCGAAGAACTTCTCGTACGAGATTCGCTGACCCGAGAGGCGGTGACAGTGGCGGCACGGGGTAGGACGGCAACGAGCTCGGTCGCGGTGCGAGTGGCGCTCGCATGGGTGGTGCTCATGGGCGTGCCGGCGACGGCCGGCGCGCAAGAGTCGCCCGCGGTCGCGCGAACTCCCGGCGGCGCCGACGGTGCGCCCGAAAGCGCGGGGCCCCCCGGGCCCGCTGTCATCGAAAGCGACGGCGAGAAGTACATCACGATGGACTTCCAGGACGTCGACATCGCCGTCCTCGTGAAGTTCATCGGTGAGATCACCGGCAAGAACTTCGTCATGGACGAGCGCGTCCAGGGCAAGGTCACCGTCGTCTCGCCGACGCGCATCACGCCCGAGGAGGCCTATTCCGTCTTCCAGGCCGTCCTCCAGGTGAAGGGTTTCACCACCGTGCCGAGCGGCGCCGCGATCCGCATCATCCCGACGAAGGACGCGAAGGCGACGAGCCTCCGGACGGTCGAGGCGCGGGGCCAGGCGCCGAGCGAAGAGTTCATCACTCGGCTCGTGCCGCTCGCGCAGGTGGACGTCGGCGACGTCATTCCGGTGCTCCAGCCGATGGTGTCGGTGGACGGTCTCGTCACCGGGTACGCGCAGACGAACGCGCTCATCCTCGTCGACTCCGCGGCCAACGTGGAGCGGCTCGCGAAGCTCGTCGCCGAGCTCGACGTGGCGAGCTCGCGCCGCCAGACGGCGATGCTGAGCCTCACGCACGCGATGGCCGGCGAGCTCGCCGAGACGATCGGACAAGCGCTCGAAGAGCGCGCCGGTCCAGCGGCGCCGCCGGCCGCCGGCAAGCCCGGTGGTCCGCCGGCGACCCTGAAGGCGTTCAAGATCACGCCCGACGAGCGCACCAACACGCTCATCGTGAATGCCCCGCCCGAGCAGATGGCGCAGATCAAGGCCATGGTGCAGCGCCTCGACGTGCCGCTGCCGCCCGGGAGCGGTCGGGTCAACGTCTACTACCTGAAATACGCCAACGCCGAGGACATGCTGCCCGTCCTTCTCGACGTCACCGGCGCCGCGGGTGGATCGAGCGCCGGCCGCGGGAACAACCGGCAGCCGAATCAGCAGGGCGCGCAGGGCCGGAATCGACGTCAGACCGGGAGCAGCTTCCGGCGCTCGTCGCAGAATCGGCAACAGCAGCGCGCGGTGAACCAACCCGGAGGGCAAGGTCAGCAAGGCCAGCAATCGGCGATCGACTTCTCCGGTGACGTCCGCATCACCGCCGACCCCGCCACCAACTCCCTCATCGTCGCCGCGGCGCCCGAAGACTTCGCGATCCTCCGCGACGTCATCGAGAAGCTCGATATCCGCCGCCGGCAGGTCTACGTCGAGGCGATCATCCTCGAGGTGACGCTCGATCGCCTGCGCCAGCTCGGCATCGAGCTGCAGGGGGGCATCGGTCTCCCGAACGGCGTCGGCGTCGGCCGCACGAACCTCGGCAACCTGAACTCGGTGCTCACGAATCCCGGCAGCCTGCCCGGACTCGTGCTCGCGGCCCTGTCCGAGCAGACGGTGACGCTCCCCGACGGGACGAAGGTGCCGGCGCAGGCGGCGCTGCTCCGCGCCCTCGACAACACGAACGACCTCAACATCCTCTCGGCGCCGAACATCCTCACGACCGACAACGAGGAGGCCGAGATCATCGTCGGTCAGAACGTGCCGTTCGTCGCGAGCCGGGCCACCAGCGAGCAGAACCTCGCCAATACCTTCGCGACGATCGAGCGCGAGGACGTCGGCATCACCCTGCGGCTGACGCCGCAGATCTCCGAGGGCCGGATGGTGCGGCTCGCGGTCTTCGAAGAGGTGTCGGCGATCGTGCCGAATCCTCTCCTCGACGCGAACGAGGTCGGGCCCACGACGACCGTCCGGAGCGCCAGCACGACCATCAACGTGCGAGACGGGCAGACGATCGTGATCGGCGGCCTGATCTCCGACTCGATCAACGCGCGCGAGAGCAAAGTGCCGTTCCTCGGGGACATCCCCGGCATCGGCCACTTCTTCACCAACACGGAGCGCAACAAGAACAAGATCAACCTGCTCATCTTCCTGACGCCGCACATCATCAAGAACGAGGAGGACGCGGCCGAGATCTCGATGGCGGAGCGCGATCGCTTCCGCGACCTCATGGGGTCTGCCGGCGCGCCCCGCCGCCAGCCGGATCCGCTCGACATGCCGTCGTTCGCCCTTCCGGAGGAGCGCGATCTCCCCGTCGGACAACCCGGCGACGTCGCCGATCCGCTCCCGGGCGCCGCGCTCCCGGGGCCGCTCGAGGTCTCGTCGATCACGATCGATCGCCGCGCCGACGGCGCCACGATCGCGCTGGCCGTCGGCGGACAGCCGACCAAGGTCGCGCACTATGCGCTCACCCACCCGGGCCGCATCGTCATCGACGTCTTCGGCGACAGCCGGAAGCGCGCGAAGGTCGAGTTCATGAAGGTGACCGACCCGCTCGTCCGCCGCGTGCGCGTCGCGCACCACGACGGGCGCATGCGGCTCGTCCTCGATCTCAATACCGACGACCCGCCGGGGTATGAGCTCGACAGTCGCGGTGGTACGCTCACGCTCTTGCTCGGCGCGGCGCGCCCCGAGGCGACGCCCGCCGACAGCGAGGACTAGCGACATGGTCACCCCGGCACGCACCGCCTCCGGCACGCCGGCCCCCGTCGGGCCCGAAGCGGAAGCCCGGGCGCGCGCCGACGAGTACGATCTGCCGTTCTCGCCGCGGGTTGCCGCCGCCGACGTCGACGGCGAGCTGCTGGCGACGGTGCCCATGCAGTTCGCGCGCCGGAATCTGATCCTCCCGCTTCACCGCGAGGGGGACGCGGTTCTGGTGGCGGTGGCCGATCCGAGAACGCTCGGACCGCTCGACGACCTGCGCGTGCTCTTCCGGGCGCCCACCCGGCCGGTGGTCGTTCCCGCGGACGCACTCGGCGACGCCATCAACCGCGCCTACGACCTCGCGAGCGGCAGCGCCGCCGATCTCATGGGCAATCTCGAGGAGGAACGTCTCGACCTCATCGCGACCGAGCTCGAGGAGCCGCGCGATCTCCTGGAAGCGAGCGACGAGGCGCCGATCATCCGCCTCGTGAACTCGCTCCTCTTCCAGGCGGTCAAAGACCGGGCGAGCGACATCCACATCGAGCCGTTCGAGCGCGTCCTCACCGTGCGCTTCCGGATCGACGGCATCCTCTACGACGTCATCTCACCGCCGAAGCGCTTCCAGCCCGTGATCATCTCGCGCGTGAAGGTCATGGCCGGCCTCGACATCGCCGAGAAGCGTCTGCCGCAGGACGGCCGCATTCGGACGAAGGTCGCGGGCAAGGACATCGACGTCCGCGTCTCGGTGATCCCGACGGCGTACGGCGAACGGGTCGTGCTCCGCCTCCTCGACCGGGCGGCGACGCTCCTCGGCCTCGAGGAGCTCGGGCTCGGCGGCCGGAGCCTCACGCTCGTCGAGCGGCTCATTCGGCAGAGCCACGGCATCGTGCTCGTCACCGGCCCGACCGGCAGCGGCAAGACGACCACGCTCTACGCCGCGCTCTCCACCATCAACTCGACCGAGCGCAACATCATCACGATCGAGGACCCGATCGAGTACCAGCTCCAGGGCGTCGGCCAGATGCAGGTCAATCCCAAGATCGAGCTGACGTTCGCGAGCGGCCTCCGGTCGATCCTCCGCCAAGACCCGGACGTGATCATGGTCGGCGAGATCCGCGACGGCGAGACGGCGGAGATCGCCATCCAGGCGGCGCTCACGGGCCACCTCGTGTTCTCGACCCTCCACACCAACGACTCGGCGAGCGCGGTCACGCGGCTCGTCGAAATGGGTACGGAGCCGTTCCTCGTGTCGTCCTCGGTCCTGGGCGTGATGGCGCAGCGGCTGCTCCGCCGCGTGTGCGACCAGTGCCGTCGCGTCATGCGGCCGACGGCCGAGATGCTGGACGAGATCGGGCTCACCGCGGAGCAGGTCGCGGGTCGGACGCTCTACGCGAGCGGGGCCGGCTGCGACGCGTGCAAGCAGACCGGGTACCGCGGCCGCACGGGCATCCACGAGCTTCTCGTCGTCGACGACGAGATCCGCGCCCTCATCATGAAGAACGCGGACGCGAGCGCGATCCGGCGAGCCGCGGTCGACGCCGGCATGGTGACGCTCCGCGAGGACGGTGCCACCAAGGTGCTGGCGGGCGAGACGACGCTCGAAGAAGTCCTGCGGGTCACCCAAGAAGACCTGTTGTGATCCGGCGGTCGGACTGATGCCGCTCTACGCGTATCGCGGGCTCGACACGGACGGTCGCGCCGTCGGCGGGGTCGTCGACGCCGACAGCGCCCGCGGGGCGCGCCAGAAGCTCCGGAAGACCGGCGTCTTCCCGACCGCGCTCGACGAGGAGCGCGCGGTCGCTCCGCGGGCCGCGCGGATCTTCGCCGCCCGGGCCGAGCGGGTGCCGGCCGCGGAGCTCGCCGCGATCACGCGTCAGTTCAGCACGCTCGTCGCGGCGGGATTGCCGCTCGTCGAGGCGCTGGGCGCGCTGTCGGAGCAGGCCGAGCGCCCGGCGCTCGCGAAGATTCTCGCGCAGGTGCGCCAGGAGGTGACCGAGGGCAGCACGCTCGCGGACGCGCTCGCGAAGCACCCGCGGATCTTCGCCTCGCTCTACATCAACATGGTGCGCGCCGGCGAGGTGAGCGGCGCGCTGCACGTCGTGCTCGAGCGCCTGGCCGACTACACCGAGAACCAGGCCCGGCTGCTCGGCAAGGTGCGGAGCGCCCTCACCTACCCGGCCATCATGCTGCTCTTGAGCGGCGTCATCCTGTTTTTCCTGCTCTCGTACGTCGTCCCGAAAGTGACGCGGATCTTCCAGGAGACCCACCAACAGCTGCCGGCGCCGACGCGGCTCCTCCTCGGGGTCTCGGATTTCGTCGCCGAATGGTGGTGGCTGATCCTGATGGTCGCCGCCGGGGCGACCGTCGGCGCGCTCCGCTGGGCCCGCACCGAGGCGGGCCGGGACCGCGTGGACCGCTGGATGCTCGCCGTCCCGTACTTCGGGAAGCTGACGCAGAAGCTCGCCGTCGCCCGGTTCGCGCGGACGCTCGCGACGCTCCTCGCGAGCGGCATCGGGCTCCTTCCCTCGCTCGACATCGTGAAGAGCATCGTCGACAACACCGTGCTGACCCGCGCGATCGAGCGTGCGCGCGACGCCATCCGCGAAGGGCAGAGCATCGCGCCGCCGCTTCGCGAGAGCGGCCTCTTCCCGCCGCTCGTGGTCCACATGGTCGCGGTCGGCGAGCGGAGCGGGCAGCTCGAGGCGATGCTCGGCAAGGCGGCGGACGCCTACGACGACGAGGTCGAGAATGCCGTCGTTGCGCTCACGACGATCCTCGAGCCGATCATCATCGTGTTCATGGGCGGCGTCGTCCTCTTCATCGTGCTCGCGATCCTCCTGCCGATCTTCGAGCTCAATCGCATGGTCAAGTGAGCGCGCGCGCCGGCGTCCGAGTTGCGGGCGTGCGAGGCATCGTTTAGAGGACCCGGCCATGAAGAAGACGACGCGCAGCACCGCAGCGAAGAAGAAGAGCACTACCAAAGCATCCTCGACGAAAGCGCGCGCGACCAAGTCGCCGGCACCACGCGCCAAGGCGAAGAGCGCGGCCCCGAAGAAGGCCGCGAAGAGCAGCACCCCGGCTCCGAAGGCCAAGAAGAAGACCACCGCTGCGACCGCCGACAAGTACCGCCAGGCCGGCGCACCGTGGTGGCGGCAGTTCATCTAGTCGATCGTTCGATCCAGCAGAACTCCGTCGCTGCCACCGGACGCGTGGCGCATTGCTCCTACGGTCGCGGGGTCCCTGGTCCCGGCGCATAAAACCCGCCGGAGCCACCATGCTTTGCGTAATACGCGAGCTGACCGCTCCCCGAAGCAATGCGCCACACGCCCGTCGCGGCTGACGTGGGTAGCATGGCTGGATCGCCTCCCTTGGCTCATCGGGCGTTGAGTGGATGCGTGCCGTCACGTTTCGCCGGTGGGCGTGTGAGGCATCGCTCCGGGGAGCGGTCAGCTCGCGTATTACGCAGCACATGGTGCCAGCGGCGGGCTTTATGCGCCGGGACCAGGAACCCCGCGACCGTAGGAGTGCATGCCTCACACGCCCACCGTGTCGACGGAGACGGTTCGTGTGCACCCGCATTGAGGCACTGGCGCCTCCTTGGTATGTCGACGAGCGTGAAGAACGAGTCGCGGCGGGTGCGGGGTCGGATCGGTGAGGCCGGGTTCACGCTGATCGAGATCATGGTCGTGGTGTTCATCCTCGGCCTGCTCGTCACGCTCGTGGCCCCACGGATCGTCGGACGCACCGACGAAGCTCGCAAGGTCAAGGCCGTCGCCGACGTCAAGAAGATCGAGGAAGCGCTCCACCTCTACAAGCTCGACAACGGCACCTACCCCACGACCGATCAGGGCCTCCAAGCGCTCGTCACCAAGCCCGAGAGCGGCAACGTGCCGCGCCGCTGGAATCCCGACGGCTACCTCGAGTCGGTGCCCGCCGATCCGTGGGGAAATCCGTACGCCTTCTTGAGCGACGGCGACGCCTACAGCGTCAAGTCCTACGGGGCCGACGGGTCGGAAGGCGGCGAAGGCAAATATGCCGACATCGACGGCCGGACCCAGCTGTAGGGACGCGCGCCGCCGATCCGACGCCGCGTCCGGTTTCACCCTCCTCGAGCTTTCCATCGTCCTCTTGATCCTGGGCATCGCGGCGAGCTTCCTCGTGCCGCGCTTGCGCGATCCGGAGTCCGCGCAGCTCGCGGCGAGCGCCGCGCGCCTCGCGACCACCGCGCGGTATCTGTACGACGAGGCGGCGTATCAGCGCGTGCCGATGCGGCTGAACCTGGACCTCGACAACCAGCGTTGGTTCGTGACGGTGCTCGGCGGCGATCCGGACGACCCCGAGTTCGTCCTGGCGGAGTCGCCGCTGGCGCGGCCGGTCGTGCTGCCGGACGCGGTGACGTTCCGGGACGTGGTGCTGCCCGCCTTCGGTACGGTGAGCGAGGGCACGGTCTTCGCGCAGTTCTCGCCGGAGGGCTGGGCGGACCCGTTGGTCGTGCATTTGCGGAGCCGTTCCGGCGACGACGCCACGATGGCGATCGAGCCGCTCACGGGTCGCACGCGCGTCGCCGACCGCTACGTCGCCCTCGAGCGCGACCGCGACGACCGCGACGATCGCCGCGACGATCGGAGTCGGACGAACATCGGCGACGGGATGCGTCGGAGCCGTGATGCGGCGCGCTGAGCGGCGACGCCCGCGGCGCGACGGCCGCGGATTCACGCTGCTCGAGGTGCTGGTCGCCGTCGCGGTCCTCGGGCTCGCGCTCGTCAGCTTGCTCAGCCTGCACGTGCGCAACATCGACCTGATCGGGCGTGATCAGCGGATCACCGAGGCGACCCTGCTCGCCCGGGCCCTCATGAGCGAGGTCGAGAGCGGGCCGTTCCCCGATCTCGGTCTCGAGAGCGGGGATTTCGAGCTCGACTACCCCGAGCGCTACCCCGACCTCCGCTGGGAGCGGGAGGTCACGCCGACGCCGGTCCCGAACGTGCGCGAGGTGCGGGTCCGGGTCTTCCGCGGCGAGGAGGAGTCCGGCGACGACGTCACCCTCACCTACTACGTGCGCCGGCGATGACGACCGGTCCGATGCATCGGCGTGGCTTCACCCTGATGGAGGTGATGCTGGCGCTCGGGATCTTCGGCATCGTCACCGTGACGCTGTACGGGACCTTCGCGCGGACGCTCCGCTCCAAGGGGATCGCCGAGCGGCGGGCCGAGGTGACCCGGGTCGGACGGGCCGCGGTCGGCCGCATGGCCGACGAGATCGCTTCGGCCTACTACCCCTCGGCGCTCTCCGGGACGGCGATCTTTCGCGTCCTCAAGAGCGGCACGGACGATGCGCCGCTCGACTCGCTCGTGTTCACCGCGCTTTCGGCGCGTCCGGCCGGGATCGACGGTCGCGAGACCGACCAGCGCATGCTGGCGTATTTTTTCCCGCGCGAGCGGAGCGGACTCCGCCGCGACGGCAAGACGGGCGACGGCGGCGAGAGCGGGGGCCTCGGCCGGCCCGCGAATCGGGGCGGCGTCGATCTCCTCGCGGACGACGCCGACGACTTCTTCGCGGCCTTCGGTCCACGCCATCCGCCGGTGCCCGGAACCGAGCCGCAGCGCCTGCTCCGGCGCGAGGCGACCATGATCGAGCGCCGCGCGCTCGACGAGGCACGGGCGTCGGTCTTTCTCGACGACGTCGCGAGCCTCGAGCTCACCTTCTACGACGGGCGGGAGTGGCGCGACGTCTGGGACTCGGAGGACGCGAACTCGCGCCGGTTGCCGCGCGCGGTACGAATCGACCTCGCGCTCTACGACGAGATCGGCGAGATCCATCACTTCGCGACGGCCGTGGACCTTCCGCTCAGTGACACGCCGCTCGGCTTGCCGGGAGGGAGCCCGGGTGCCGCGCGTACGCCCGGACCGGGACAGACGTCGGGGGGAAGCTCGTGACCCGGCGCCGGCGGAACGAGGGCGAGTCGGGGATCGCCCTCCTCGTCGTTCTCCTCGTGATCACGCTCCTCACGATCGTCGTGATCGAGTTCACGGAGTCGGCGCAGGTCGAGACCCACCTCGCGTTCAGCGCGCGCAACGCGCTCCAGGCGAACTATCTGGCGCGTTCGGGTGTGAACGTGGGGGAAGCGCTCGTGCTCGTCGACGCGCAGATCGGCGGCGGCGGCGACAGTCTTCAGGACGTCTGGGCGCGTCCCTTTCCGCCGCTGCCCATCGGCGACGGAACCGTGGCGTTCCGCGTCCGTGACGAGGCCCGCTTCCTGAACCTCAACGACATGATCAGCGCGGGCACGCTCCGCGCCGAGCGCGTCGACGTCTTCCGGCGGCTTTTCACGATCCTCGGGATCGATCCGCGGATCCTGACGGCGATCATCGACTGGATCGATCGCGACGAGACGCCGTTCCCGACGCCGATCGGCGCGGAGCAGTCGAGCTATTTCGCGTTCCAGCCACCGGTGTACGTGCGGAACGGGCCGCTGCTCACGCTCCGCGAGCTCCTGTTGGTGCGCGGGGTGACGCCGACGATCCTGGCCCGCCTCGAGGGATTCGTCACCGTCCTGCCACCCGCGAACGAGCTCAAGGTCAACGTCAACAGCGCTGCCGCGGAGGTCCTGTACGCGCTCTCCCCCGGTACGCTCGGCGATCCTGGCGTCGTCGACCGCTTGATCACGACGCGCGAGACGGCGCCGTTGACCGGCATGGGGGAGATCAAGGCGGTGACCGGTCTCGACGAGGCGCTCGGTGAGCACGGCCGCGGCTTCGTCGACTTCGACAGCACGTACTTCCGCATCGAGGCCGTCGGCGAGATCGACGAGGTCCGGCGAGGAATCGTGGAGGTCGTGAAGCGCGACGGGAAGCGCATCACGCGGGTGTCGTGGACACCCAGCAGCACGACCCTCGCCTTGACATCCCAACCCCCTTCCGATTTTCTCGCGACGTTGCCGTTGCTCGGCGACAGCTGACCGGATGCCGAATCACACGCTTGCACTCGACGTCGGCCCGACCACGCTCCGGGCCGCGCTGGTGGAGCGGACGCTCCGGACGCAGCGGGTCCTCGGACTCTACGCCCATCCGCGCGCGCCCGGCGGCGATCTCGCGTCGGACCTCCGTGCGCTCGCGGTGCAGCACGGGATCAGCTGGGACGAGGTGGTCTCGGCGCTGCCGGGTGACGCCGCCACGCATCGCATCCTGCCGCTGCCGTTCGCAGACCGGAAACGCCTCGACCAGACCGTCCCGTTCGAGCTCGAATCGCATCTCCCCTACGAGCTCGAGGACAGCGTGGTCGACTTCCAGGTCCTCGGGGCGGGCGCCGACGGAGCGCACCAGGTGCTGGCGGTGTCGGCACCGAAGGACGCGGTCCGGGACCACCTCGCGGCACTCGCGACGGCCGGCGTCGACCCGCGGCTCGTGGATCTCTCGAGCCTGGCCTGCCTGAACGTCGTGCGCGAGAGCACGGCGGGGCGTGCGGGACGGATCGCGTTCGTCGGTCTCGACGCCGGACGGACGACCGTGGCGTTGTTGAGGGACGGCCAGCTCGTCGGGCTCCGGGTCGTGAGCGGCGGCGTCACCAACGGCGATCTCGAGCGCTGTCTCCGCGACGTGCGCTGGTCGCTCCTCGCGCTCGCCGAGGGTGAGCCGTTGAGCGCCCTCTGGGTCGGCGGCGACGCGGCGGATACGCCGGGCGCGCTCGCGGCGCTCGGCCGCGCGCTCGGGACGACCCCCCAGAGCCTCGACACGCTCGCGGTCCCGGCGGTGCCGGTCGCCCTCCGCGGCAAGCAAGCGGCGTTCGCGACGCCGCTCGGCCTCGCGCTTCGGCAGGCCGGCGACGCGCCGCCGTTCGGCGTCGATCTCCGGCGCGGCGAGTTCGCCTACCATCGTGAGCGCGAGGCGCTCTGGCGTGGCCTGGCGCGCGCGGCGGTGCTCGCCGGCGTGGCGCTGGCGCTCATGGTGGCGAGCTTCGTGCTCGACGCGCGCCAGCTCACGGCGCGGCGGGATGCCGTTCGCGGCGAGATCCGGTCCATCTTCACTGCGGCCCTGCCGGGCGTCCGCACGATCGTCAACGAGAAGGCGCAGCTCCAGAGCGAGATCGCCGCGCTCGAGAAGCAGCGCCGGCTCTTCGGGAGCCTGGCGCCCTCGGCGCCGCGGGCGATCGACTGTCTGCGTGCGCTCACCGCGGCGGTACCGGACGACGTGCCGCTCGACGTCGAGGAGCTCTCGATCGATGGCGAGACGTTGCGGCTCCGCGGATCGACCAAGACCTACGAAGGCGTCGAGGCGGTGAAGCGCGGGCTCGCCGCGCGACCCGAGTTCCGGAACGTCGAGACGAAGGACGTGCGTGCGTCGGTCGACGGGCAGAAGGTCGACTTCCGCTTGAGCCTCGACATCGGGGCCGGGGAGGCGTCGTGAGCCGGCTCGGTGATTTGCTCCAACGGCTGGCGACGCTCGTCGAGCGCCTGTCACCGCGCGAGCGCGTCCTGCTCGGCGTCGGCGCGGCCGCGGGCGCCGTCGTGTTGATCTGGGCGCTCGCGGGCGCGCTCTCCGAGCAGCGCGCGGCACTCCAGGCGCAGATCGCGGCGAGCGAGCGCGACCTCGCCGAGATGGGACGGCTCCGCGACCGCTATGCGCAGCTTCGGACCGAGCGTGACGGCGTGCGGCGGAAGCTCGAGCGGGGCGGCGCCGACTTCTCGCTGTTCTCCCACCTGGAAGGGGTCACCCGGGACGTGCTGAACCGCGAGCGCGTCGCCGCCATGAACCCGTCGACGCGGACCGTCGGCGAGGATCTCCAGGAAGACGACGTCGAGATGCGGCTGTCGGGCGTGTCGCTCCGTGAGGTCGTGGCGCTCCTCTACCGGGTCGAGAAGACGGACCTTCCCCTGCTGGTGAGCCGGCTCCAGATGAAGAAGCGCTTCGACCAGCCCTTCGTGTACGACGCCACCCTGGTCGTCGGCCGTTTGCGGGCGGGAACGACGAGCGCGCCGTGAGCGCCGAGGCCTCGGCCGCCGCTGACGGCGGCACGGCCGTGATCGACCGCGTGCGCGTGGCGGTGACCGGACTCGTCGGCAACGCGGCCCGAGGGCCGGTCCTCTGGTACGCGCTCTTCACCATCGCCGTTTTCCTGATCGCCCTGGTCGCGACCTTTCCGCACGAGCTCGTCGTGAACCAGGCGCTCCGGGGTGCCACCGGCCGCTCGGCGTTCCAGGTGGAGACCGGCGCGAGTCGGCTCGGCTGGACGCTCGCGTACGGCATCGACTCGTTGCGGGTGCGTCTCCGCGACGTCGACGGCGACCCGCTGCTGCTCGCGGAAGCCCTGCATCTCTCCCCGTCGCGGTTCGGTCTCCTGCGCGGGCAACCGTTTCCTCTCGGCTTCACCGCGTCGCTCTACGGGGGGACGCTCCGTGGCGTGGTCGACCCGCGGGCGGCGAGCTTCGCGGTCAACGCGACGCTCGAAGGCGTGGACCTCTCCCGGTACACCGGCGCACGGCCGTGGCTCGACGGCCGGCTCCGCGGCCGGCTCGAGGGCGCGGTGGCGCTCGACGGCGCCGGGCGGGGTCCGGCGGCCGCCTCCGGCACCGTCGTGCTCCGGATTCCCGGCCTGACGCTCGAGGGCGCCAAGATCCGGGGGATCACCGTTCCCGACCTGCACTTCACCGACGTCCACGCCAACGGCACCGTGAAGAACGCGCGGCTCGAGATCGACGAGCTCGTCGCGGACGGGCAGGAGATCGTCCTCCGGGGCGACGGCAACGTGCTGCTCCGCGACCCGCTCGACGCGAGCGTGCTCAGCCTGGCGCTCACCATCACGCCGGCCGCGGGCGCGCCCGACGGCTTGAAGCTCGCGATCAACATGATTCCGGGGACGAACGGCGAAGGCGGTGCCCGGCGGGTCAGTGTCATCGGGACCATCGGCCGTCCGACCGTTCGCTGAGCGAGACGCCTCGAAAGACGGCGGTGCGTCGGCCCGGCGGCTTTGCTACGACGCCGCCATGCCTGCTTACCTCGTGCACGGAGTCCCCGACTCCCCGGCGGTCTGGGAACCGCTGCGGGGTCGTCTCGCGCGCCGCGACGTCGTGACGCCCACCCTGCCCGGCTTTGCCGGTGCGCCGCTGCCGATCGGATTCGGCGCGACCTGCGACGAGTACGCCGACTGGCTGATCGCCGACATCGGGCGCATCGGGAGCCCGGTCGATCTCGTGGGTCACGACTGGGGCTCGATCTTGTCGCTCCGGATCGCGTCGCTCCGGCCGGATCTCGTGCGCACGCTCGCGGTCGGGAGCGGTCCGCTCGACCCCGAGTATCGGTGGCACGACACGGCGGTCATGTGGCAGACGCCGGAGGTCGGCGAGCAATTGATGGCGATGATGGAGGGCCAGCTCGCGGTCGACGGGCTCGTCGGGAGCGGGCTGCCGCGCGCGCATGCCGAAGAGACGGTCGCGCGATTCGATGCCTCCATGAAGAGCGCGATTCTCCGCCTCTATCGGAGCGCGGTCGACGTGCACCAGCGCTGGTCGCCCGACCTCGACGCGATCCGCTGTCCCGCGCTCGTCGTCTGGCCCGTCGACGATCCGTTCGTCGACCGCCGCTTCGGGCAGCGTCTCGCCGAGCGCCTCCGCGGGGAGCTGCTCGAGGTCGACGGCGGCCACTGGTGGCAGGTCGCGCACGCCGCAGAGGTTGCCACCGCCCTCGAGCGCCTCTGGGCGGGTTCTAAATGACGACGGGGGACCCGGTCGATGCCGGGTCCCCCGTCGAAGCACGGAAACGATCGTCGAATCAGTGACCGCTGCCGATGAGCTCGGCGATGGTGAACTGATCCTCGGTGGTGCCTTCCTTGTCGCCCTGGTGCCAGTACCAGCCCGGCTCACCCGGGAAGCGGTGGCTCGGGAGGGCGGCCTTGGTGGCGTGCTCGAGCTGGATGTCGACCATGACGGCCGCCGAGGGGAACGGCGTGTCCTCGTCGTACTTCATGCGCGAGCCGGGGAACGCCTCCTTCCGGAAGGAGAAGTTGTTGACCCAGATCTTCCAGAGCTCGCCGGCGCGGTCGTACATGTCGCTGTAGGGCACCGCGTAGATGTCCTTGTCGATGTAGAGGACCCGCTTGGAGAAGGCGTACTGCGGGAGCTTCGAGACGCCCTCGACGATGTAGCAGTCGCGCATTTCCCACTTGTCGTCGAACGCGAAGTCGGCCGCACCGGCTGCCCACTTCACGGGGAAGTTGTCGCTGTGGAAGGCGCCGAGCACCTTCTTCTCGCCGAGGAACTTCCAGTCCATCCAGGCGAGCGCGCCGGCGTACCCGCCGTAGCTGTCCTGGTCGGTGTCCTGGCCGAAGAGCGCGTCCGAGCGCTGCGCCGTCGAGAGGCGGCGGACGCGGCGGAGCGACGGCAGGTAGAGCCAGCTGTCGTCCTGCTTCGCCGGGTCGACGTAGCGGTAGTACGTGAAGCCGACGCCCTTCAGATCGAACGGCTCGATCAGCGGGTGGAGGGTTTCCTTGTACTCGTAGCCCTCGCTGTTCGGGATCTCGGGCTTCGGATCGACGTAGAGGCGGCCGATGTAGCGGAGGCGCCGGAAGTGGTCGATCAGGAAGTGACGCTCGACCTGGAGCGGCCGCTCGGTCGAGATCGGGCCGGTGTCGGCGTCGAAGTTCCGGAGGTCGAGGTCGTCGAACGACAGCGCCATGCGGAAATTCTGCATGATCTTCATGGCGGCCATCTGTTCCTTGGTGTCGATGATCGGGAACGGCCGTCCCGCGACGTACCCCTCGAGCTTCAGGCCGTCGGGGCTCATCTTCACCTGCGACGAGTACTTCTCGGTCGCCTCGATGAACGCCTTCCGGAGATTGATCTTCTGGGTTTCGGCGATGACCATCGGCCAGCCGTGCTGCACCAGCCAGAACATCGCGGGAGAGACGACGTCCTTCACCTTGTCGGCGTTGGCCATCGTGATCTTGTCGCCGATCTGGACCTGCGCCGTTGCCGGCCCGCTCGTCATGCTCGTCATGAGCACGGCACCGAGCGCCGCCGCCACGAACCGCGTCGTGATTCGCTGCATGGAAAATCCTCCTTGGGTCGTTCAGGTGGTCGTCGTTCGAGCTACGCCTGGACTCGCTCTTCGGATCGACCCCCGATGCCTTGCTCTACCGACCCGCGATCGACTCCAGGTGACCCGGTCGGATGATGACCGACCGTCGATAGCCCAGGGAAAGTTCGGACGCAATCGATGCACGCCGGACGAGTACTCCGTTCGTGTGACGCAGTTCGTCGAAGGGGTCGGCTCAGTCGACCGTCGTCGGATAGAGCGGCGGCGGACCATCGCGTCGCACGCGGTAGAGCACGAGCCGCTCGTTCGCGAGCACCTCTTCGAGGCCGGGATCGGTCGCGGCGGCTTCGAGGAACCCCCCGTGATCGCGATCGCTCATGACGTACGCGCACGGGAGCCTCCCGCCGAAGACCTCCGACGGCCGCGGGACCTTGCCGAGAGACGCGTCCACCCAGTCCCAGTACGCGTCCCGGAACCGATTGCGGAGATACGTCGGATCGAGGCCGATCAGATAGGTGCTCTCGACGTTGTAGAAGTAGAGCCAGGGGAAGTCGTCCCAATCGGTCGTGCAGAGCATCGCGCCCGGCGGGGCCTCGCGGGCGACGAGCTCGGCGGCCGGGGCGAACTTGTCGTACGGCGTCTTCCGCCCGCGCCGCGCGAGCGTGACGCCGATGGAAATCGCGTTGATCAGCATGACCACCGCGAGCAGCCCGACGAGAACGCGCCGCCGGTTCGGGCTGAACGTCAGGAAGACCCCGCCGCCGGCGAGCGCGGCGAAGAACGTCGCGGTCGGCGCGAAGTACTCGACGAAGCGCTGCGAGCGCAGCATGAGGGCCAGGAACACGAAGGCCACCCCGAAGGCCGCGAGCGCCTTCGTCTCGGTCTTCCAGCGTCCCTCCCCGAGCGCCGCGACCCCGAAGGCGACGTACGCGACGCAGGCCGACGCATTCGCGAGGAGCCCGAGCGGATCGTAGGGCGACCACTCGCGGCCGACGCGCAGCGGCTCGCGCTCGAGCAGCTTGTCGCCCATGTGGTGCACCATGAACGTCAGGTACTCGGGGAAGTACGGGTTCACGATCATGCCGACGACCATGCCGCCGGCGGCGGCGAATGCGATCCCGGGCCGGAGGCGGCGCTCCGTGACGATCTCGGCGCCGATCACCGCCGCGATCGGGATCGCGAGCAAGGGGAAGCCGTCGTAGAGCCAGGCGTAGACGCACGCCAGCAGGGCGAGCGCGACGTGCCGGTGCGCGGCGGCGAAGTGGAAGCCGAGGAAGATGCAGACGAGCGAGAGCGCCTGGACGCGCGTCATGCTGAGACGGAAGAGCAAGTCGGCGGACGCGGCGCCGAGCGCCAGCACCGCGATCCCGAGCGGCACGACCCCCGCCGCCCGCAGTACCCACGCGAACGTCACGACGAGCGCGAAGGCGCCCGCGACGGCCGCGATTTTCCCCCCGATCCGCAAGTCGCCGAACGTGAACGGCGTCAGCAAGACGTGGTACAGCAGGTGGTGGTCGGCGTAGACGTCCGGCGCGAGGATCGTCAGCGGCAGCCAGGGAAAGTCGGGGGGGAAGCCGCGAAGCCCGGCTTCCCGCATCACCTCGGCGTACTTGATGTGGAAGTACGAGTCGTTGCCGACGAGGTTCGGGGTCGCGAGCTGGAGTGCCAGCAGGACGAGCAGCGCGCCGGCGAGCGCCGCCCACGGCATCGGCCGCCGCGACTCCGTCATCCGGTCAGCGAATCATGTCGCCGATCCGCTCCCACCGTACCCACCGGTCCTCGCCGTCCCAGGACCAGTAGATCACGAAGGCCTTCCCGCGGACGTCGTCGAGCGGGACGAACCCCCAGAAGCGGCTGTCGTAGCTGCGATCGCGATTGTCGCCCATCACGAACACCTGATCGGGCGGCACGGTGACCGGACCGAAGTTGTCGCGCGGAGTGAGGCGACTGCCCTCGCCCGACCCTTCGACGAACTGGCCGTACGGATCCTCGATCTTCTCCCCGTTGATGAGGACCTGCTTGTGCTTCACCTCGACGGTGTCGCCGGGCTCGCCGATCACGCGCTTGATGAAGTCCTTGCTCGGGTCGACCGGGTAGACGAACACGACGACGTCGCCCCGGCGCGGATCGCTGAACTTGACGAGGCGCTTCCCGAGGATCGGGATGCGGACGCCGTAGCGCAGCTTGTTGACCAGGATGTGGTCCCCGATCTGGAGCGTCTCCAGCATCGAGCCGGAGGGAATCTTGAAGGCCTGCACCAGGAACGTGCGGATGAACAGCGCCAGCAGGAAGGCGACGGCGAGCGCCTCGGCGTACTCACGGACGGTCGACTTGGCTTTGACCGCCGTCCGGGCTGCCGGCCGCGTCCCCTCGCCCTCCGCGTCCGCGGCGATCCCCGTCCGGCCTTTCGTCACGCGCGGCATGATAGGGGAACGCGCGGTGGGCTGCCAGCCTGGCGCCGCACTCGGCGACTTTGCGTACCGCTCACTCGCCGACCTTCAGCACGGCGAGGAACGCCTCCTGCGGAATCTCGACGCGGCCGACCTGCTTCATGCGCCGCTTGCCTTCCTTCTGGCGCTCGAGGAGCTTCCGCTTGCGCGAGATGTCGCCGCCGTAGCACTTCGCGGTGACGTTCTTGCGGAGCGCCTTCACCGTCTCGCGGGCGATGATCTTGCTGCCGATCGCGGCCTGGATGACGACCTCGAACATCTGCCGCGGCACGAGCTCCCGCATCTTCGAGGTGAGCTCCCGCCCCCGGTAGTAGGCGCGCTCGCTGTGGAGGATCACCGAGAGCGCGTCGACCAGGTCTCCGTTGATGCGGACGTCGAGCTTCACCAGGGTCGAGGGCCGGAAGTCGAGCGGCTCGTAGTCGAGTGACGCGTACCCGCGGCTCGCCGATTTCAGACGATCGTAGAAGTCGAGCACGATCTCGTTCAGCGGCAGCTCGTAGACGAGAAGCGCGCGCTTCTCCCCGGCGTAGCGCAGCTCGCGTTGCTTGCCGCGCTTCTCCTCGCAGAGCGCGATCACGTTCCCGAGGTGCTCGGTCGGGAGGTGGATGTGCGCCAGGATGAACGGTTCGTCCATGCTCGCGATCTCGCCCTCGGGCGGAAGCTTCGCCGGGCTGTCGACGACGAGCGTCCGGTTGTCCGTGGTGTGGACGTGGTACGCCACGGTCGGCGCGGTCGTGATGAGCGTCAGGCCGAACTCGCGCTCGAGCCGCTCCTGCACGATCTCCATGTGGAGGAGCCCGAGAAAGCCGCACCGGAAGCCGAAGCCGAGCGCGACCGAGTTCTCGGCTTCGTACGACAGCGACGAGTCGTTGAGCTTGAGCTTCTCGATCGCGTCGCGGAGCGCCCCGTACTGATGGGACTCGGACGGGTAGAGGCCGGCGAACACCATCGGCTGCACGGCCTTGAAACCCGGACGGGGCTTCGCGGCGGGACGATCGGCCTCGGTCATCGTGTCGCCCACCTGGGTGTCGGCGACCTCCTTGAGCCCGGCCATGACGACGCCGACCTCCCCCGGTCCGAGCTCGGCGACCTCGGTGAGCGTCGGCTTCAGGATGCCGAGGCGGTTCACCTCGGCCTCCTTGCCGGTCGCCATCAAGCGGATGCGGAGGCCGGGCCGGAGCGTACCGGCGAATACCCGGACCAGCATCATCGCGCCGTGGTACGGGTCGAACCAGCTGTCGAAGAGCAGCGCTTCGAGCGGCGCCGCGGGATCACCCTCCGGCGGCGGGATCGTGCGCACGACGGCCTCGAGGACGTCGCCGGTCCCCTGCCCCGACTTGGCGCTCGCGAGGACGGCGTCGGAGGCGTCGAGGCCGATCACGTCCTCGATTTCCTGCCGCACCCGGTCGGGCTCGGCCGCCGGGAGGTCGATCTTGTTGAGCACGGGCACGATCGCGAGGTCGTTGTCCAGCGCGAGGTAGACGTTGGCGACGGTCTGCGCCTCGACGCCTTGGGCGGCGTCGACCACCAGGATGGCGCCTTCGCAGGCGGCGAGGCTGCGGGAGACCTCGTAGGAGAAGTCGACGTGCCCGGGGGTGTCGATGAGGTTCAGCTGATAGGTCTGCCCGTCCTGCGCGCGATACATGAGGCGGACGGCGCGGGCCTTGATGGTGATGCCCCGCTCGCGCTCCAGCTCCATGTCGTCGAGGAGCTGCGCCTCCATCTCCCGTTTGGACACCGTGTTGGTGTGCTCGAGCAGCCGATCGGCCAGGGTCGACTTGCCGTGGTCGATGTGGGCGATGATCGAGAAGTTTCGGATCAGACGGGAGTCCTGCACCGGCGGAATTTTGCACGGATCGGACTCACGCGCGAGCGCCGTGCGACATGCCTCGCGACGGCATGGCGGTTGCTCACGTTTGTCGTTGGATCTCGCCACGATCCGCGACGGGCCCCCGGCGGGCCTCGCGCGCGGCGGGGTCGCCGTTCGCATGCCGGACCGTCATCGAAATGGCACCGCCGAGCCGGTGCGACGTCCCTCCGTCGACCTGCCGGCCGACGCCGAGACCGCGCGTCTTCTCGCCGAGCGAACGCGCGCCGGGCTCTGGATCATGCTGGTCGGGCTCGGGGTCCTGTGGGCGACCGACGTGTCGCTCCGGCCCGAGGTCGGCCGTTCGCTGGCGCTGATCACCGGGTTCCAAGTCGGGTGCGTCGCGCTCGGCTTCGTGGCCCTGCGGTTCGCGCGCCGACGCCGCGTCGTCGCCACCATTCCGGTCGCCGTTCTCGCGGGCATCTTCGCTGCCGGCGTCGTCTCGGACGTGATCTCGAGCAATCCGCACGGGAACGGCCTGTCGTCGCTGGTCACCTGCTTGATCGCCGCCACCCTGATGCCGTGGGGCGCGGGCTTCCAGAGCGCGCTCGTCGTCGTCACTGCCATCCCGGGAATGCTGTCGGTTTGGCTCTGTACGGGATCGGTCGACACGGTCGGCTACGTCATCGGGCCGGCGACGATCGTATTCCTCGCGTCCATCGGGATCGCGCACGCCTTCGAGCGCGCCCGCCGCGAGCGGGCCCGCATCGAGGCGGATCTTCGCCTCCTCCAGACGGTGGGCCTCGAGGTCGGCGCCGCGCCTGATCCGACGGCGGCTCTCGGCGTCGTCCTGCGCCGCATCTGCGAAGCCGCGGGTTGGACCGTCGGGCAGGCGTGGACGCCGCGCGCCGACGGGAGCGAGCTCGAGTGCACCGGCTGGTGGGCGGTCGACTCGGACGGTGCGACGTTCCACGCCGAGAGCCGGCGCTTCACCTTCAGACCGGGCGAGGGCCTGCCGGGGCGCGTGTGGGCGAGCGGCCAACCCTCCTGGGTGCGCGACGTGCGCGTCGATCCCAATTTCCCGCGTGCCGAGCTGGCCCGCCAGTTCGGACTCTCGGCCGGCGTCGGCGTTCCGGTGCTCGCGGACGGCGAGGTCATCGTGGTGCTCGAGTTCTTCGTCGCGGAGGCGCACCACGAGGACGCGCACGTGATCGAGGTCCTCGCGGGCGCCGCCGTGCAGCTCGGGGCGGTGCTCCAGCGGAAGCGCGCCGAGCACCTCGCCGAGGAAGCGGCGCAGACGGCCGCCGCGCTCGTCGAGGTCGGTCAGACGCTCGCCGCGCACCTCGGGAAGCCCGACATGCTCGCACGGGTCACGACCCTGGCGTTCGGGTCGCTCGGGTGCGACTGGAGCGCCACCTTCATGTGGGACGAGAGGCACGACGTCCTTCGCCTCGTCGCGAGCGCGGGCTTCGACGCCGCGTTCGTGGAGATGCTCGAGGCCTCGCCGCTACCGGCGACGGGCTTCGGGCTCGACCACGATGGAGCGACGACCGAGATCGGGGAGATCCGCGACGTCGGTGCAGCCGCGGCACCCGTGCCCCGGCTGGTGCAACGGCTGGCGGCGGCATCCGTCCTCTACGCGCCGATCCGGCTCGGTGGCACCACCATGGGGCTCCAGGTCCACGGCTATCGCGGTCGCACGGGTCCGTTCGCGGCGAAACAGCGCCGACTCGCGGCCGGCGTCGCCGATGCGACGGCCATCGCGGTCGCGAATGCGCGCTTGATCGACGACCTCCAGGCGTCGAGCCGCCTGAAGTCCGAGTTCGTCGCGACGATGTCGCACGAGCTCCGGACACCCCTCAACATCATCGTGGGCTACAGCGACATGCTCGCGGAGGGAGTCGTCGGGTCGCTGACGCGCGAACAGCTCGACACGGTGGAGCGCGTGCAGCGCGCGGGCGTGGAGCTCCTCGATCTCGTCAACGCCACGCTCGACATGGGCCGCATCGAAGCCGGCCGCGACCCGGTCGCGCACGACGAGGTCGACCTCGACGCCGTGTTCCGGCAGCTCGAGATCGAGCTCGGACCGCTCGTCGCGCCGGGCGTCGCGCTACGGTGGCAGAATCTGATCGGCTCGGCCCCGGTCGTGACCGATCGCGTGAAGTTGAAAACGGTCGTGAAGAATCTCGTCGGGAACGCGCTCAAGTTCACGACGAGCGGCAGCGTCGACGTCCTGGCGCACTGGGAGGGCGACCGGCTGCGGTTCGAGATCCGCGACACGGGCATCGGCATCTCGCCGGAGAGCCTACCCGTCATCTTCGAGATGTTCCGCCAGGGCGACGGGTCGTCGACGCGCACCTTCGGTGGCGTCGGGCTCGGGCTCCACATCGTGCGCCGTCTGGTCGATCTGCTCGGCGGCGAGGTTTCCGTCGAGAGCACGGTCGGGTCGGGGTCCACGTTCGTCGCCGTGTGGCCCGCAAGTCCGGCTGATTCCGCGGCGGCTCGGTCCTCGGTCGCCTGATCGGAATCCGAGCTGCGGTTCCGCGGGGCTGGGGAGCTCGCCTCGTCGCTCGGGTCGCTGGAGCCCAGCCCGTACTACCCGCCGGAGCCACCATGCCTTGCGGTCGACCGGGAGCTGTCCTCGCTCCTCACCGACTCCCCAGCCCCGCGGAGCGGCGGTCGCGTGGTTCGCGACGAGTTCACGATCCGAGCTGCGGTTCCGCGGGGCTGGGGAGCTCGCCTCGTCGCTCGGGTCGCTGGAGCCCAGCCCGTACTACCCGCCGGAGCCACCATGCCTTGCGGTCGACCGGGAGCTGTCCTCGCTCCTCACCGACTCCCCAGCCCCGCGGAGCGGCGGTCGCGTGGTTCGCGACGAGTTCACGATCCGAGCTGCGGTTCCGCGGGGCCGGGGAGCTCGCCTCGTCGCTCGGGTCGCTGGAGCCCGGCCCTTAGGGCCCGCCGCAGCCACCATGCCTTGCGGTCGACCGGGAGCTGTCCTCGCTCCTCACCGACTCCCCAGCCCCGCGGAGCGACCGCCGCGCGCTAGAGGACGAGGCGAATGCACGGCCTTCGACTGGTCATTGGCATCGTCGAGCCTCGAGCCGGTCGTGCGACGCCGACGATCTTGGGCCGGCTGGTGAGCTCCTTCGGGGAGCGCTCAGCTCGCGTGTGCGCAAAGCATCGTGGCTCCGGCGAGTAGTAGGCGCCGGGACCAGCGGCCGCGCGACCGTAGGAGGAGGTTACCAGCCGGCCCGCGGCCGCGGCGGTCGCGTCGCCGTCTTCGAGAACGCCGGCCCTACGACCCGCTCTGCATCCGCGCGCGGAAGAACTCGACGGTGCGACGCAGGCCCTCTTCGAGCGGAATCTCCGGCCGCCACCCGAGTACCTCGCGGGCGCGGTCGTTGGCGATCACGCTGCGGCGCTGCTCGCCGGCTTTCGCGGGGCCGTGGGTCGCCGGGTGGGGGCTGCCCGTCAGCACGCGCAGGTGCGCGTAGAGCGTCACGACGTCGGTCTCGATGCCGGTGCCGATGTTGACCGAGCCGACGAAGGGCTTTTCGAGCGCGAGCAGATTGGCGCGCACCACGTCGCCGACGAACACGTAGTCGCGCGACTGCTTGCCGTCGCCGTTGATGGTCGGCGCGTGGTTCGCGAGCAGCTTCTCGGCGAAGATGGCGACCACGCCGGCCTCACCGTGCGGGTCCTGGCGCGGGCCGTAGACGTTGGCGTACCGGAGCGCCACGTACGGCATGCCGTAGATCGCGTGGTAGAAGAACAAGTAGTGCTCGCCGGTCGCCTTGGTGATGCCGTACGGCGACAGCGGGTTGTGGACGTGGTTCTCGTCGGCGGGGAACGTCTCCTGCTCGCCGTAGGTCGCGCCGCCCGACGACGCGAACAGCACCTTCTGCACGCCGACCTCGCGCGCGCCCTCGAGCATGTTGATCATGCCGAGCACGTTCACGGTGGCGTCGAAGGCCGGATCGGCGACCGACTTCCGGACGTCCATCTGCGCCGCGTGCAGCGAGAGGGCCTGCGGGCGCTCGTTGCGGATGATCTCGCGCGCCTCCGGCGATCGGATGTCCGCGTGGTAGAACTTCGCGGCCGCCGGGAGATTGCCGCGCTTGCCCGAGGAGAGGTCGTCGACGATCACGACCTCGTGGCCGGCGGCGACGTACGCGTCCGAGATGTGCGAGCCGATGAAGCCGGCGCCGCCCGTGACGAGGATTTTCACGCCTCCTCCCGCATCTTGTTCTGGAAGAACTCGATCGTGCGCTTCAGGCCTTCCTCGACCGGCACGACGGGCTGCCAGTCGTTCAGCACCTTCCGCGCGAGCGTGATGTCGGGCTGCCGCACCTTCGGGTCGTCGACGGGGAGCTCCTTGTAGACGATCTTGCTCTTGGAGCCGGTGAGCTCGATGATCAACTTCGCGAACTGGAGCACCGTCATCTCGCGGGGGTTCCCGATGTTGACCGGGGTCGGGTAGTCGCTCCAGAGGAGGCGCAGGATGCCTTCGACGAGGTCGGTGCAGTAGCAGAAGCTCCGGGTCTGGCCGCCGTCGCCGTAGACCGTGACGTCCTCGTTGCGGAGCGCCTGCGCGATGAAGTTCGGGACGACGCGGCCGTCCTCTTTCCGCATGCGCGGGCCGTACGTGTTGAAGATGCGGACGATGCGCGTCGTGACCCCGTGGTAGCGCTGGTAGGCCATGGTGATGGCCTCGGCGAAGCGCTTGGCCTCGTCGTAGACGCCGCGGGGGCCGATGGGATTGACGTTCCCCCAGTAGTCTTCCTTCTGAGGATGGACGAGCGGATCGCCGTACACCTCGGAGGTCGACGCCAGGAGGATGCGCGCCTTCTTCTCCTTGGCGAGACCGAGCACCTTGTGGGTGCCGAGCGAGCCGACCTTCAACGTCTGGATCGGTTTCTCGAGGTAGTCGATCGGGCTCGCGGGCGACGCGAAGTGGAGAATCGCGTCGAGCTTGCCGGGGACGTAGATGAAGTTCGTCACGTCCTGCTGGATGAACTGGAAGCGCTGGTTGCCGAGGAACGGCGCGATGTTGTCGGGCGAGCCGGTGAGGAAGTTGTCGATGCAAATGACGTCGTTGCCCTCGGCGAGGAGACGCTCGCAGAGGTGGGAGCCGATGAAACCGGCGCCGCCGGTGACCAGGATTCTCGCCATGTCTTATGCCGCCTCCACGGCCGTACGGCCGATCGGATAGTAGGTGAAGCCCTGCGCCCTCATCACGTCGTGCTCGTAGAGATTGCGGCCGTCGAAGATGACGGGGCTCTTCATGAGCGCCTTCATGCGGGCGAAGTCGGGACGCCGGAACTCGTTCCAGTCGGTGACGATCAGGAGCGCGTCCGCGCCCTCGAGCGCGTCGTAGTTGACGCGATGGTAGTTGATGCGGTCGCCGAAGACCTTGCGGGCCTCGCCGAGCGCCTCGGGGTCGTGTGCCTCGACGCGGGCGCCGCGCTTCAGCAGCTCCTCGATGATGATGATCGACGGGGCCTCGCGCATGTCGTCGGTGCGGGGCTTGAACGCGAGTCCCCAGACGCCGAAGCAGCGACCCTTGAGCGTGTCGCCGTACTTCTTGATGACCTTCTCGACGAGGAGCTGCTTCTGCTTCTCGTTGACCTCCTCGACCGCGTTGAGGAGCGGGAAGACCATCCCCGCGTCTTTCGCGGTGCGGATGATGGCCTGGACGTCCTTCGGGAAGCACGAGCCGCCGTAGCCGGTGCCCGGAAAGAGGAAGTGGTGACCGATCCGGCGGTCCGACCCCATGCCGCGCCGGACGTCGTTGACGTCGGCGCCGACGCGCTCGCAGAGGTTCGCGATCTCGTTGACGAAGGAGATCTTGGTCGCGAGGAAGGCGTTGGCCGCGTACTTGGTCATCTCCGCGCTGCGGTTGTCCATCACGAGGATCGGGTTCTCGGTGCGAACGAACGGCGCGTAGAGCGACTTCATGATGTCGATCGCGCGCGCGTCGGCGCCGCCGATCACGACGCGGTCGGGCTTCATGAAGTCCTCGACCGCGGCCCCCTCTTTCAGGAACTCGGGGTTCGAGATGACGTCGAACTCGTGCGTCGTCTTCGCCTTGACGGCGGCGCGCACCTTGTCGGCGGTCCCGACGGGCACGGTGCTCTTGCAGACGATCACGCGGTAGCCGTTCATCGCCTCGCCGATCGCGCCGGCGACCGCGAGCACGGCCCGCAGGTCCGCCGAGCCGTCGGACGCCTCGGGTGTCCCGACCGCGATGAAGCAGATCTCGGACGCGCGCACGGCGGCCACGAGATCGTTGGTGAACCACAAGCGGCGCTCGGTCAGGTTGCGGCGGATCAGCTCCTCGAGACCCGGCTCGTAGATGGGGACCGAGCCCTGCTTCAGTGCTTCGATCTTGCGCTCGTCGATGTCGACGCAGGTGACGTCGTTGCCGCCCTCCGCAAAACAGGTTCCTGCGACCAGGCCGACGTAGCCCGTTCCGATGACACAGACTTTCACATTGCCTCCGTAAGGACCGTGCGACCCGGGCCGATCGGCCCGTCGCTGGGGGTGCATCGAAGGTACCGACCGACCCCCAGCCCGTCAAACCGCTTTCTTTTCATCTGTATGTGGCTGCCGGGGCGTGCGGCGCGGCCGTCCGAACCTCGCGGACCCTATAAATCGGCTTCGCCTGGGACTCGTGGTACGTGCGGGCCAGCATCTCCCCGAGGAGCCCCAGGGTGACGAGCTGGACCCCGCCGAGGAGCAGCAGGACCCCGAGAAGGAGCAGCGGCCGGCCGGCGAGCTCGACCCCGAAGAAGATCTTCTGGAGGCCGAGGATCCCCGTGATGAGAAGGCCCGTCATCATCGTGACGAGGCCGAACGTGCCGAACACGTGGATGGGCCGCGTCGAGTACCCGGACAGAAACTTGATCGTCAGCAGATCGAGCACGACGCGTACCGTGCGCGAGATGCCGTACTTCGACTGACCACGGAGCCGCGGCCGGTGGTTCACCGGGATCTCGGTGACGGCCGCACCGAGGTCGCCGGCGATCGCGGTGATGAACCGGTGCATCTCGCCGTAGAGGCGGAGCTGCTTCGCGATGTCGGCGCGGAACGCTTTCAGCCCGCACCCGTGGTCGTGGATCGACACGTTGGTCGTCGCTTGGATGATGCCGTTCGCGATGACCGACGGTAGGCGGCGCGACAGGAAGGGATCCTGGCGATCCCGGCGCCAGCCGGTCACGACGTCGTACCCCGCGTCGAGGGTCGCGAGGAGCCGCGGGATGTCGGCGGGATCGTTCTGGAGATCGCCGTCCATCGTGACGATGATCTCGCCCGTCGCGTGATCGAGGCCTGCGGCGAGCGCCGCGGTCTGCCCGAAGTTGCGCGCGAGGCGGACCAGGTGGATGCGCGGGTCGTCGCCCGCGGCCGCGACGAGCCCGTTGAACGTGTCGTCCGAGCTGCCGTCGTCGACGAGCACGATTTCGGTCGTGACCGTGAGGCGGTCGGCGGTCGCGCGCAGCTCGGCGACGAGCGCGTCGACGTTCGCCTCCTCGTTGTAGACCGGGACGACGATCGAGAGGTACGGCATGGGTCCGATCGTCAACCGACGTCGAAGCTCGTCAGGCTCACGAACTCGCGGTAGCGGCGCTCGATGTCGTCGCGCGTCAGCGTCCGCAGCCGCTCGAGGCTGAACGCCTCGACGGTGAACGACGCGACGACGCTGCCGTACACGATCGCCTTCCGGACGCTCGCGGCCGAGGCGTCGCCGGCCGCCGCGAGGTACCCCATGACGCCGCCCGCGAAGGTGTCGCCGGCGCCGGTCGGGTCGAAGACCTCTTCGAGCGGATACGCGGGTGCGGAGAACACCGTGTCCCCCGAGAAGTACAGCACGCCGTACTCGCCGCGCTTGATCATGAGGCTCGTCGGACCGAGGGCCATGATCTTCCGCGCCGCCCGGATCATGTTGCGCTCACCGGAGAGGAGGCGCGCCTCCTCGTCGTTGATGATGAGGAGCGGCACGCGGCGCAGGAGCTGCTCCAGCTCGGGGCGCGCGATGTCGATCCAGAGATTCATCGTATCGGCACCGACGAGGCGCGGCGACTTCACCTGGTCGAGGACGCGGGCTTGGAGCGCGGGCGCGATGTTCGCGAGGAAGACGAAGGGCGCGTCGCAATACGCCGCGGGGAGCGTCGGCATGTAGCCGTCGAAGACGTTGGCCTCGAAGCTCAGCGTGTCGCGGACGTTCATGTCCTCGTGATAGCGCCCGGTCCAGCGCATCGTGCGGCCAGTGCGAACCTCGAGCCCCGAGAGGTCGATGCCGCGGGCGCGGAACCAGTCGAGATCCTGCTTCGGAAAATCGTCGCCGACGACGCCGACGAGCTGCACCGGCGTGAAGAAGCTCGCCGCGACCGCGAAGTACGTCGCCGCTCCGCCGAGCACCTCCGTCGCGCGGCCGCCCTGCTCCGTCTCGATGGTGTCGATCGCGACCGACCCGACGACGACGAGTGCCCCCGCTTTCTTCGTTTCCGCCACGTCAGCTCTCCTCCGGAACGTAGCGCCCGATGATCGGCGCCAGATCGCGTTTCGTGCGCGCCGGGATCCGCGCGCGATCGGTGATGATCGCGAACTCGAGCGCGCGCCCGCACCCGCACTCCGACGTCGGCGCGAGCGTCGGGACGACGTCGTGGATCACCTGCTTCGCGAGCGCGACGTTGCTGCCCATGACCTTCAGCACCTCTTCGATCGACACCTCGTGGGCGTCCTGCTTCCAGCAGTCGTAGTCGGTGGAAAGCGCGAGCGTCGCGAAGCACAGCTCGGCCTCGCGCGCGAGCTTCGCCTCCTGGAGGTTCGTCATGCCGATGATCGACGCCCCCCAGCTGCGGTAGAGCTCGGACTCGGCGCGGGTCGAGAACTGTGGTCCTTCCATGCAGACGTAGGTGCCGCCGGCGTGGACGGTCGCCCCGATCCGGCGCGCGCTCTCGAGCACGTTCTTCGAGAGGACCGGACAGACGGGATCGCCGAAGGCCACGTGCGCCACGATGCCGTCCCCGAAGAACGTCGCCGTGCGGTCGAACGTCCGGTCGATGAACTGGTCGGGTACGACGAGATGGCCGGGCGCGATCTCCTCGCGCAGGCTGCCGACCGCGCCGACGGCGATCACGCGCGAGACGCCGAGGTGCTTGAGCGCCCAGATGTTGGCCCGGAACGGCAGCTCGGACGGGAGCAGCCGATGACCGCGCCCGTGACGCGGGAGGAAGTACAGCTCGGTCTCGCCGAGCCGGCCGTGCACGATCGCGTCCGACGGGTTGCCGAAGGGCGTCTCGACCGTCAGCTCGCGGACGTCGGTGAGCCCGCTCATCTCGTAGAGCCCGCTGCCGCCGATGATGCCGATCCTCAGTCCCACGCTGCTGTCCTCCTGCCTCGCCCGCCCTCAGCCGCGAATCATCGACAGCGAAGGTCCGGTCGTGATGGTCAAGGTGTCGACGGGATCGAGGACGTCTCCGTCCATCATGAACCCCGTCGGCGTCGCGAAGCGTATGGTCACGGTACGTGCCAGGTTGTCGTAGAAGTCGGGCTCTTCGAGCGGGAAGCCGCGGTGGAATCGCACGATCTTCCGTGCCAGGCGAAGCGGTCCGATCGGGCCCGCCAAGAGATGGAAATGGCGGCGTTTGCGGGCCGCCAGATACATCGGTTTGAACCCCAGCGCAACGTGGGTGATCGTCCCCGCGAGCACCACGGTGAACGTACGGAACGGGACGCGCTCGTCGTCGCAGTCGACGTCGGCTTCGACGCGGCGGAACACGCCGCGGACCAGCGACGTCCCCGCGATCGCCGATGCGACGAGCTTCGCGAGCAGCCGGGAGGCCGTCACCGGGCCCGGGCGCGGCTCGCTGTAGTAGAGCCGCAGATAGTTCACGACGACGCCGCACCCGACGACGAAGCCGGCGTGGACGTCGTTGACGACGAGGAGGTGGCGGGTCGTGACGTCGTGCGTGCGGCCGTGGCGGTAATCCCGAACGACGTGCGAGAGCACGTGCTCCGGGCCGCCGCGCATGCAGCCGATCGAGCGCGCGATGTAGTTCATCGTGCCCGCGCGGAGCGGGAGGAAGAGCGGCAGGTCGTCGTCGGGCCACGCCTTCCGGAGGGCGCTCAGCGCCCGGAACTGGCTGCCGTCGCCGCCACAGACGGCGACGATGTCGACCCGGCGCGCGGCGAACTCGGCCGCGACCTCGTCCATCGCGGCGAGGTCGGGCGTCACGCGCACGATGCCGGCGTCGCCGACGATGTCCTCGAAACGGCGCGCGCGATCGGCCCGACGCCGGTTGCTGCCGGCGTTCGGGTTGACGACGACCCCGATGCCGCTCAGTGCGTCGCTCCCGCGTTCGGACGGCGGCGCGCCTCGCCTTCGGCCACGAGCTGACCGCAGGCGGCCGCGATGTCGGGTCCACGGCTCTCGCGGACGGTCGCGTGCACGCCGGCGTTCCGCAGCGCGTCCTGGAAGCGTGCGACCGTGACGTCGTCGCTCCGGCCGAACGGCGCTCCCGGGAACGGATTGAACGGGATGAGGTTCACCTTGCAGCGAATGCCGCCGAGGGCGCGGGCCAGGGCGCGGGCCTGTGCCGGCGCGTCGTTCACGCCCGCGAGCATGACGTACTCGAACGTGATGCGCTTCCGCCGCGGCAGCGGGAGCGTGCGGCAGGTCGCCAGCAGCTCTTCCACCGGGTACTTCTTGGAGACCGGCATCAGCTCGCGCCGGCTCGATTGGTCGATCGCGGTCAGCGACACCGCGAGATTCACCTGCGTGTCGGCGAGGAGACGCTGCATCTCCGGCAGGAGGCCGACGGTCGAGACGGTGATGCGCCGATGCGAGAAGTCGACGCCCCAGTCGGCGGTGAGGGTGTCGATGGCGCCGACCGTGCCCGCGTAGTTGTGGAGCGGCTCGCCCATCCCCATGAACACCATGTTGCTGATGCGGTCGGGTCCGTCGTGGGTCTCGGCCTCGGCGGTGACGAGCGAGCGCGCCACGAGCAGCTGCCCGACGATCTCGCCGCGCCGGAGATGGCGTTTCAGCCCCAACGTCGCCGTCGCGCAGAAGGCGCAGCCCATCGCGCATCCGACCTGCGTCGACACGCAGAGCGTGAGACGCTCGCCGTCCGGGATCAGCACGCTTTCGACCGTCGTCTCGTCGGCGAGCCGGAGGAGCAGCTTCCGGGTGCCGTCGGTCGAGCGCGAAACCGACGCGACCGCGGGCAGGCCGATGTGGAAATCGGACGCGAGCCGTTCGCGCAGCGGGCCCGGGAGGTTCTTCATCGTCGCGAAGTCGCCGACGCCCTGGCGGTAGAGCCAGACCGCGATCTGCGCGGCCCGATACGTCGGGAACCCCGCCGTCTCGCACCATGCTTCGAGCTCGCCCTTCGAGAGGTCGAGGATGTCCCGGGTCGACATCGGGGACTCAGGCCTCGACGGCCGCGGGCAGGGTCACGCGCGTCGACGGGATGGCGAGGAGCCGCTCCGCTTCGCCGAGCACCTGCTCGACGCTGATCGCCTGGAGACATTTGTTGTCGACGCACGGGCTGTGGCGGTGGTTCAGGGCGCTCAGGCACGGGCTGCACGCGAGCTTCGCGAAGAGGTCGACGTTGTGCTCGCCGAGCGTGCCGTAGAGCACGGGCGTTTCCGGTCCGAAGAGGGTGATGCTCTTGATGCGGGTGAGGGTCGCGAAGTGCGCGGGCCCGCTGTCGTTCGTGATGAGCAGGTCGCTCTGGTGGAAGAGCTGGAGGACGTCGGTCAGCGTCCGGGTGCGGCCGACGAAGTCGATGCAGCGCGCGTCGCCGACCTGGGCCGTGATGTCGCGGGCGGACGCCGCGGCATCGGCGATCCCCATCAACACCACCAGGCGGCGCGGGTCGTTCGCGAGGAGGCGGCGGATCAGCGCGACGAAGCGGTCGCGCGGCCAGGTGCGGATCGGCAGCATGCTGCCGGCGTCGTGGTTCACGACGATGATGCTGTGCTGCGCGGTGATCGGGTAGCACTGCTGGAGGGCGGCCTGCACGTACGCGAACGCCTCCGGCTCGAGCGCGACCCGTACGGGCGGCGGCTGCGCCGGGATCGCGAACTTCGGCGTCGGGATCTCGTCCGGGGCTTCCAGCGCCTCCACCAACGCCAGGAAGTTCTGCGACATGTGGTGGTACGAGTTGTAGTTCACCCGATGGGTCAGGTGCTCGCCGCGGTAGAGGCCTTCGCCCCGGTAGTTGTGGAACCCGACGCGGGTTCGCGCCCCCGACAGCAGGCTCAGCAGCGACGAGATGCGCGAGAAGAGCTCGAGGTCGATGACGGTGTCGATCTGCTCGCGGCGGCAGAAAGCCATGAAATTCCAGACGTCCGTGCCCATGTGCGCGAGCGAGTCGTCGCGGATGGTGAAGATGTTCTCTTCCCGAAAGAGCCCGAGGAGCCGCAGGCTCGCGGCGTTCTTCTTGAAGATGCAGAAGCAATGCTCGGCGTCGGCGTAGCGCTGCTGGACGCGGCGGATCATCGCGGAGGCGATGATGGTGCTGCCCATCTCGGAAAGCTCGATGAAGAGGATCTTTCTCGGCCCCCCCTCCGGCCGGCCCCCCCGCATCCACCCGAGCAGGCGGACCCCCAGCGTCAGAAGGAAGCAGAGCGGGATGCCGACGAAGTAGTCGACCCGCCGCATGCTGGAAAGCTTCATGGTCGCGGCAGCATAGCGAAAGGTTCCGGCACCGGACAGCCCGCGATCCCCGGTTTGACTCTCCGGCCGTGACGACGTCTAGTGCGCGCCCGAATGCCGCGCGCCGCTACCGTCCGCCTCCTGGCCGTGGTCGCCCTCGCCCTCTACGTGATCGTGCGGTTGGCGCTCCTGCGCCTCCAGAACTTCCCCTACCCGCACGACCTCGGCGCCGCGTGGACGGGCGCCATGACGACGGCGGCGGAGACCGTGCCCGCGCTGCTCGCCGTCTGGGCCGTGCTCGGCGTTGCGGTCGGCGCGGTCGCCGGATGGCTCCGACGGCGAGCGCCCGATCTCCTGACGTCGGAAGCGGCGCTCGGTGCCGTCGTGGTCCTGTGGGCGATGACGGACCTCGCGATCCTGGCGCTCGGTCCGATCGGCCTCTACCGGCCGAACGTGCTGCGTCTCCTGCTCGTGCTCGTCGTCGCGGCCACGTTGCGGTGGCGGCCCGCACCACGACGGCCGCCGTGGCCGGCCGGGGCGTGGGTCGCCGTGCTCGCGGCCGCGCTCGTGCTGCCGCCGTTGCTGCTCATGCAGATCGGCTCGCCCGTCTCGCCGTTCATGGACATCCTCGCGCTGATCGCGGCGGTGCAGAAGGTCGTGACGTTCCAGTTCTACGATCCCTTCGCGAACGACGCGTCGGGGATCATCGCGCTCGGGCGCGGGTCCGTCGGTTACGACGCGCCGTTCTCGTTCCTCGCCCTCGTCACGGGACTACCCGCCCACCTCGCGATGACCGCGCTCATCGTCCCGGTCGCCCTGCTCCAGATCACGGCCCTCTACCTGCTCGGGCGGCGGGCGCACGGCAGCATGGCCGGAGGCCTCGCGGCGATCTTCGTGCTCCAGACCTTCGCGTGGCGGCGGACGATGGACATCCGCGGCACCACCCTCACCTTCGCGCTCGTCGCGCTCGGCCTCGCGCTCCTCGCGGGGCGGCGGAACGGGACGCGCACCTGGCTCGGCGGCCTCACGCTCGGCACGGCGGTCACCGTGAACCCGCTGATCGGCGCCGTCGGGATGCTGGTCGCGTCGATCCAGGCGGTCGTGGCGTGGATCGACCGCGGCGTGCCGATCGTGGTGTCGGTCGCGGCGCTCGCGGGAGCGACGGTCGTCGCGTTGCCGCAGGTCTTCATGGGGCTCAGCCGCCCGGTGCCGACGTGGTCGCTGCCGATCGTCGGCGCCTTCGGCTTGGTGGTACTCGCCGGCGCGGCGGCGCTCGCCGAGAGCGCGTGGTGGCGCCGCCCGCGCAGCGTGCCGTGGGCGCGGCTCGTCGCGATCCTCGGCACCGCCGCCCTCTGCCTCTTCGTGCACTCGCGGCGGCGCTTCGAGTTCACGGACGACAACTGGTTCGGGTACCCGTTCTCGGCGTTGCTCTCGACGCTCGGGTTCGCGGCCGCGGCGTACGTCGTGTGGCGCCGTCCGGACCGGCGGGCGGCGGCCGCCGTCCCGGCGCTCGGCATCGGCGTCGCGCTGCTCGTGCACGCGGTCGGAAGCCCCTACCGCTTCACCGGCACGCTCGACATGCGGTCGCTCGCCTCCGAGGTGACGACCAAGATGGCCTATTACTGGTCGCCGTACTGGTTGGCGCTCCTCTGCGGCGTCGGGTTCGCGTTCTTCGGGCGGGGCCGGGCGAAGCTCGCGACCGTGCTCCTCGTCTGCGCGCTCGTGATCTATCCGCTCCGCCACGTGCAGGAGCCGCTCGACTACGACGCCGCCCAGCTGTCGCTGGCGGAGACCTGGGGCTTCTATCTCGCCAACGCCAACCGCGGGTACCACTCCGGGCTTCCGGATCGCCGCTGGGTCGTCGACGAACGGTGGCGCGCGATCGGCGATCGGCTGCTCTCCGAGGTCGCCGCCGGCCGCATCGCGTACGACACGCACGTGATCTTCATGACGCCCGGCGTGAACAGCGTCGAGGCGGCGCTCTGGACCGGCGTATCGATGGATCCGTTCACGCCGCAGTGGAGCGCCGACAACATCTGGCTCGTCGGTACGCGCGTCCGCCCGATGAACGACCTGCCCGCCGCGCTCGCGGCGCGGCCCCCGTACGTCGTCATGCAGATGTTCCCGGGCGCGACGACGCCGGACGAGAACGTCTACGACCTGATCGTCGACCGCCCGGGCGTACGCCTCTATCGCCGGAAGGGGCTCGTCGACGGCGCCGCCGCGCCGCCGCAGGGCTGATCCGCTAGGCGCGGGTTCGGTAGACGACCGTGAACACGGCGCACGAGAGCTGACGCGCCGCCGGGGTCGACTCGACCGCGGGCTCGATCGCCTTCAGGCCGGTCGCCATCCAGTCGGGACAGAAAAACGGGACGAGCCCCGCGTACTGCTCGCGCTCGATGGTGCCGCCGAGCTCCCCGATCCAACGGCGGAGCAGCGAGGGCGCGTAGGACTTCTCGCCGTGCTCGCGGTGATAGCGCGAGAAGCGCTCGATCAGCTTGAGCGTCGGGTTGTAGCCGTTGGGCTCGATGAGGAAGACGTGCCGTGCGAGCGCCCCGATGCGCGCGAGCGCGCGGGGCGCGTCGTCGAGGTGGTGCAGCAAGCCGCGGACGACGGCGACGTCGAAGCTCCCCGCCTCGTACGGGAGGTCGTAGACGCTACAGGCGTCGAAGCGGAGGCCGGGTCGTCCGAAGCGCTTGTTGGCCGACTCGACGGCTTCCACCGACGCGTCGACGCCGACCATCGCGGCCGGGGCGCAGCTCGCGAAGAGCTCGGCGGTGTACGTGCCGTCGCCGCAGCCGACGTCGATGACGCGCTTGCCCCGGAGGTCGACCATCGCGCGCGTGACGTCGGTCAGCCGTTGGTTCGCGAGGAGGCTGCTCTTCCGGGCGTTGGTCGTGTACAGGTAACCCGCGTTCGCGCGGACGTCCTCGTCGAATTGGGCGACGTTGCGCTCGACCATCACGTCCTCGGTCCGGTGGCGTCGGTCCGGCGCGGATCGTTCAGGATCGACTCGATCAGGAAGTGGGGCCGGCTCTTCACTTCCTCGAGCACGCGGCCGACGTAGTCGCCGATCACCGCCAGGCAGAGGAACTGGAGGCTCCCCATCAAGAGGATGATCGTGAGCAGCGTCATGAAGCCGGTCGGGGCGCCCGCGAAGAGGTAGACCACCGCGTAGACGGCGAGCAGCAGTCCCGTCAGGCCCGAGACGCCGAGCGCCAGGTAGAAGATGATCTCGAGCGGGACGAACGAGAACGAGAAGATGCCTTTGCGCGCCCACGCGATGTTCTTCCGGAGATTGTTGGTGGTGACGCCGAACATGCGCTCGGGCCGCTCGTACGGGACGCCGATCTGCTTGAAGCCGACCCAGGCGCGGAGCCCGCGGAGGAAGCGGTCGCGCTCGTCGAGGCGGTTCACGGCTTCGACCACGCGCCGGTCCATGAGCGAGAAGTCGCCGGCGTCGCGCGGCACCTCGATGTAGCTGAGCGCGTGGAACACCCGGTAGAAGGCCTTGTAGGCGATCTGGAGGAACGGGGTCGCCTCGCGCTTCACGCGCACGCCGTAGACGACGTCGTAGCCCTCGCGCCACTTCGCGAGGAACTGCGGAATGAGCTCCGGAGGATCCTGGAGATCGCCGTCCATGAGCACGACCATGTCGCCCGTGCTGATCTGCATCCCGCTCGTGAACGCCGCCTGCGAGCCGAAATTCCTGGTGTGGGTGATCGCCACCACGCGGGGATCCGCCGCCGCGAGGCGGGCCAGCACGTCCTTCGAGTCGTCGGGGCTGCCGTCGTTCACGAAGATGATCTCGAGGTCGACCGACTCCGGCGCGAGCGCGCGCGTGAGGCGGTCGTACATGTGGGGGATCGCCTGCCCGTCCTTGTAGCAGGCGACGATCGCGGAGAGCCGCGGCCGCGCGGGCCGCGACGGCGTGTGCTCGGTCATCGGACCCCGTCGCGGGCGAGCGCGACGAGCGCGTCGGCGATCGCCGGCGCGTCGAGCCCGGTCGCCGCGCGGTGAAACTCCTGGTCGCCGCAGGTGTGCGAGAACTGATCGGGTGCCGCGAAACGCCGGAAACGCACCGCGCGTCCGCTCTCGGCGACGCGCTCCGCGACCGCGCTCCCGAACCCGCCGATCAGGCTGTGCTCCTCGAGGGTCGCGACGACCGCGCCGCTCGCGAGCGCGCCGTCGACCGTGACGACGTCGAGGGGCTTCACCGTGGGCATGCTGAGCACGCGGCACGCGAGCCCGCGTGCCGCGAGCAGGTCGCCGACGCGCACCGCGGTCGCGAGCATGTTGCCCGTGGCCAGGAGGACCACGTCGCCGCCGGCGCGCAGCTCGAGGCTCTGGCCGATGGAGAGCGTCACCGGGCCGGGGTGCACCGCGGGCTCGCCGGCGCGGCCGAGCCGGAGGTACGCCGGCCCGCGGTGGCGCGCGAGCGCGTGGACCGCGGCTTCCGTCTCGGCGGGATCGCCGGGGCAGACGATCGTCATGTTGGGAAGGGCCCGCATGACGGCGATGTCCTCGAGCCCGTGGTGCGTCGGCCCGTTCGGACCGTAGCTGTAGCCGCCGCCGACGCCGACCACGGTGACGTCGGCCTCGTGGTAGCAGACGTCGTTGCGGATCTGCTCGTAGCACCGCAGGGTCGCGAACGGGACGATCGAGTAGATGAAGGGCTTCTTGCCCTCGAGCGCCAGGCCCGCGGCGACCCCCGCCATCGTCGCCTCCGCGACGCCGACGTTCATGAACCGGCCCGGATAGCGCGCCGCGAAGTCGTCGAAGAGCTTGAACCCGAGGTCGCCGGTCAGGAAGACGATGCGCTCGTCGGTCGCCGCGGCCGCCGTGAGCGCGCGGATGAAGGCGTTCCTCACGCGACCCCCAGCTCGGCGAGCGCGCGGGCGAGGTCGGCGTCGTTCGGCGGGCGGTAGTGCCACTCGAGGTCGTCCTCCATGAAGGAGACGCCCTTCCCTTTGACCGTGTGCGCGACGATCGCGCTCGGCCGTCCGGGCTCGAACGGGAGGGCGTCGAGCGCGGCGACGACGGCGCCGAGGTCGTGGCCGTCGATCTCACGCGTGCCCCAGCCGAACGCGCGCCATTTGTCCGCCAGCGGCGCCAGCGCCGTGACTTCTTCCGATCGCCCCATCGCCTGGAGCTTGTTGTAGTCGACGATCGCGACGAGGCCGTCGAGGCGGCGGCCGGCGGCGAACATGGCGGCTTCCCAGATCGTGCCCTCGTTGCACTCGCCGTCGCTCAGGAGCGTGAAGACGCGGCCGGGGCGGTCGTCGAGCTGACGTGCGTGCGCCATGCCCGCGGCGATCGCGAGGCCGTGCCCGAGCGAGCCCGTCGCCACGCGTACGCCCGGGATGCGGCCGGGGGTCGGGTGCTCCGGCAGCGCGCCGCCGTTCTGCGCGTAGCTCGCGAGCAGCGACGCGGGAAAATAGCCGCGCTCGGCGAGCGTCGCGTAGTACGACATGCAGCCGTGTCCCTTGCTGAGCACGAACTGATCGTCGTCGGGCGCGCCGCCGTGGGTCGGGTCGACGCGCATCGCGTGGAAGTAGAGCGCGACGAGGACGTCGACCGCCGACAACGCCGAGCCGACGTGCGGCGTCTTGCCGTCGTGGGCCATGCGGACGGTCGCGGCGCGCACGGCGCGCGCGCGCGCCGCGAGGGTGTCGACGAGATCGGTGCGGAGATCGGTCGCCATGGCTACGCTTTCACCGCGATCGCGCCGAGATTGCCCGCCTTGAGCGCGATGGGAATCCTGCCGAGCCCGGTCGCCGAGAGGACCGATTGGGCGGCCGCCTTGAGCGCGCCGGGGAGCGGCGTCATCTTCGCCCAGTACTGGAGCGGATAGGTGTTCTTCACGCTGAACACGTCGTGCACGCGGAAACCACAGGCCTCGAAGAGCCGGCGCATCGTCCCCTGATCGAACAGCACGGTGTGCTCGACGTCGACGATCGGGGACAGCTCGCCGAGGAGCCGCGCCGACAGCGCGCCGGCGTCGTGATTGATGAAGAGTGCGACGCCGCCCGGCCGGAGGTGCTCGTGGCACGCGCGCAGCATCCCGGCGGGATCGGGCGCGTGGTCGAGGATCTGGAACGCGCAGATGATGTCGAATTGCTCGGGTGCGAACGTCGCGCGGTCGTAGAGGCCGATCCGGATGTTCGGCTTCACCCGCGGATCGGCGTGGTCGACGGCGGCGACGCTCGGCTCGACGCCCCATGCTTCGCGAAATCCTTCGCCGAGCGCGCGCGCGAGGAAGAACCCGCTGCCGCACCCGATCTCCATGATCCGGCCGCGCTCGCGCACGAGCGGCAGCGCCGTCTTCAGGTACTCCACGTAGGTCGCGCCGGTGTACTCGGCCTCGGCGGCGTAGGTGAACTGACTGTCGCCGTAGAGACGCGAGAGCTCCGCTTCGCCGAGGATCGGATCCGAGCGGAGCAGCCCGCAGCGGCCGCAGCGCACCATCCGGTAGTGCAGGCGGTCGGGGAGCCGACGCGCCGAGAAGACGTGCGCGTTGAGGTCGTCGGGCGAGAAGTTCATCGCGTACACCTCGCGATCCTGATCGCGGGTGTCGCAGATCATGCAGCGCGTGTCGCGGAGGGACGACGTCGCGCTCGCCGGAGTCGGGACCGCCACGTCAGGCACGCTCCCGGTGGTCCTCGCGGCCGCGCGCCCAGGCGACGGTCTGCGCGATGCCGTCGCCGAGCGACGTCGTCGCCCGCCAGTCGAGGAGGCGCCGACTCTTCGTGCAATCGGCGACCCAGGTCTTCTGGTCCCAAATGCGCGCCGGCATCGCGCCCCAATGGCACTGGACCCGAGCCTTGGTCTCGGTGAGGACGGCGTCCACCACTTGGCCGAGCGAGCGCTGCACGCCGGTGCCGATGTTCACGACCTCGCCGCAGAGCCCGGCGAGCTTGTCGATCCGGAGATACGCGTCGACGACGTCGTCGACGTACACGAAGTCGCGCGCCGTCTCGGGGTCGACGAGCGTGAGATCCTTGCCTTCGAGGCAAAGGCGGATGAGCGTCGGCAGCAGCCGCGACGGCTCTTCGTACGGGCCGTAGACGCTGAAGAGACGGAACGTCGTGATCGGACGCTTCTCGGTGTTGGCGACGTGTTGGCAGAGGAGCGTCTGCGCGCACTTCGCGACCGAGTAGTAGCTGTTCGGCTCCAGCAGGTCGGTTTCCCGCATCGCGTAGTCTTTGAAACCGTACTCCGAGGAGCTGCCGGTGTTCACGAAGACCTCGTACTCGGTCTTGGCCAGCGCCTTCAGGAGATTCCAGGTGCCGAGGATGTTGGTCTGGATGATGCCGTCGGCGTTGGTCTGGAACGGGTACGCGCCGTGGGTCGCGAGGTGGTATACGATCTCGGGCTTCGTTTCCGCGACGAGCCGTTGCATGCCGGCCTCGTCGGTCAGGTCCCCCTGGTGCACGTGCAGGTCGCGCGCGACGTCGGCGAGCCGCCAGCTCGGTGACGTGCTCTTGGTGACCACGTGGACCTCGTGTCCGAGCTCGAGGACCCGGCGGGCCAGGACGGCCCCGACGAAGCCGGCGGCGCCCGTGATCAGGATGCGTTTCGCGCTCATGGTTGGGAGGTCCCGCAGGCCGCCCCGCGAGCATTCGACCGTACCATGTACCGTGCGGCCCCGCAGGCTATCAACCGGCCATCCGGGCGTCAGTCCGGTGTGTGCGTGTCGACGACCCGCATGGAAATGTCCGCGTCGGCCAGGACCCGCCGGCCGGCCTCGTCGAAGACCTCGTATTGGTACGGCAGGAAGTCGAGGGGATGGGGCTGCTGGAACACGATGCGGCCTTCCGTCGGTGGTGCCACTTCCTTGGCCGGATAGAGGAACGTCACGGTGTTCAGCAGGACGTAGCGGGTCGGGCGATCGACCGGCAGGTCCCACTCCGGTCCGACGATCGAGATGTCGTGCGCCAGCGCGTCGCCGGCGAAGCGCTCGGCGACCTCCTGCTCCACCTCCGGAATGAACCACTGCCGGAGCGGGACGGCGAAGTTCAGGGTCGTCTGCGCGGCGAGCGCGACGGCGGCCGTCGCCCACACGGCGCGCGGCACGGACCCGGCGGTGGCCAGATCACGCACCGCGGCGGCCGTGGCGAGGCAGAAGAACGGGACCAGCTGGCGCGCGAACCGCCCGAGCACGACGGAGTTCTGGAGCACCGTCGAGTTGATCGCGAGCAGTCCGTAGATCATCGCGGCCGCCGCGAGCCACAGCAGGCCGCGGGCGCGCGACGCTTCACCGCCGCGCGCGGCGCATACGAGCACCGCGCCGCTCCCGAGGATCCACGCAATCAGGAGGCCGTGCTCCGCGTGCCACAGATACGCCCACGGCACGCGCCAGCCTTCTTCGTACCCGCCCTGGGTGGCGAGCTTCATCAGCTTCAGGAGGTCGTCGATGAACGGCGGGAGGCCGCCGCTGTGCACGAGTGTGTAGGCGTGCATGGCGAGCGGCAGCACGAGAAACCCGAGCCCCACCGCGAAGGCATGGACGACGACCCGTGGGGACGGGACATGGCGGACGAGGCAGATCACGAGGATCGCGAGGACGCTGGTGAGGTAGCCGAAGTAGATCATGTAGGCCGTCCCCGACAGCACGCCGAGGACGAACATCCGCCCGAACGTCGGCCGCGGATGGAGTCCCCACCACAGCGCGAACAGCGCGAGCGCGAGCGCGCTGTCGTACGAGAGGACGTGCCGCGCGTAGTAGAAGAGGCAGTTCGAGCACGCCATCAACGTGGCCGCGAGGACCGCCTCCCAGCGATCGGCACGGAGGCGTCGCGCGACGAGGTACACGAGGCCGATGGCGATGACCGAGACCGGCGACAGCACCACCGCCACCGCGGTCTGGACGGTCGGGAACGTCGCCACCTTCATCAATCCCAGCGCGACGAACGTGGCGGGGATGCCGACGAGGATGAATCCGGTGTGCAGGTGCTGCACGGCGAGGACGTCGAGGATCTCGCTCCACGGGTGATTCGGGAACCGCAGCGCGTCGACGATCATCAGGCAGGGGTGCAGCCGATGGCTCTCGTCGATCCAGAAGTATTGCCCCCCGTTCAGGACCAGCACGAGGCGGAGCGCGGCCGAGGCGACCAGCACGAGCAGCAACACGAGGCGGGGTGCCATCGCCCCGCCGTCTTCTCGGCCCGGGTCAGCCACCCGCGGAGGTCGTCCGCGGTGCCGGCTGCGCGGCGGGCACCGCTTCGAGACGAGCGGGTGCCGCCGTCTTCCGCGCCACGAGCAGGAGCGCCATGCCCCAGGGGAGTTGCAGGCGCTGCTCGAGGCGGAGCCACGGGACCAGCAGATTCGCCATGCGGGCCTGGACGCCGGGCACCGCGCGGCGCCGGAGCAGCACCGAGTTGAGATACCAGCCGACGATGCCCGGCGCGTTGAAGTAGCGCGCGTGCTCGACCTCGAACCCGTGGCGCCGCACGAGCGCGACCAGCTCGTCGCGCTCGTAGCGTCGATGGTGGTCGATCGCGCGGTCGATCGAGCCGTAGAGCTCGTGCATCGCAGGCACCTGCAAGACGAGACGGCCGCCCGGTGCGAGCAGCCCCCCGAACGTGGCCAGCGCGCGGTCGTCGTCCAGGATGTGCTCGAGCACGTTCAGGCAGAGGACCGTGTCGAAGGCGTGCGTGCGCAGCTCGTCCACCTCCGCGGTCTCCCAGTCGACGCGGCGGATCGTGATGTTGTCCCAGCGTTCGCACGCCTTACGCAGGGCCGCGAGATAGATCTCGTTCTGGTCGGTGGCCACGACGTGCTCGTGGTTGCGAAGGTAGCGGGTGAAGTTGCCCACGCCGCAGCCGACTTCCAGCACGCGGTCGCCCACGTGCGGCGCGATCAGGCTCCAGACCCATTCGTTGTAGCGACGGGCGTGTCGGAGGCGTTGGAGGGTCCGCTGTCCGGGATCGGCGCGCGCGCCGTCGCCGCTCACGGCGAACCGCAGGATGGTCCACACCGCCGCGACGCCGTCGCGCCATCCGATCTTCTTGCCTTCCCAGTAGTCGCGACCGTCGTAGCTGATCGGCACCTCGTAGATCCGGCAATCCATGCGCGCGATCTTCGCGGTGATCTCCGGCTCGATGCCGAAGCGGTTCGATACGAGGTCCAGGCGCTTCAGGAGATCGGTGCGGAAGACTTTGTAACACGTCTCCATGTCGGTGAGGTTGAGATCGGTGCAGAGGTTCGAGAGCAGCGTGAGCAGCCGGTTGCCCATGGTGTGACGGAAGAGATGGACGCGGCGGTGGCCGGCGAGGAAGCGCGAGCCGTACACGACGTCCGCTTTGCCCGCCAGGATCGGGGCGATCAGGTTCGGGTAGTCCGCCGGATCGTACTCGAGGTCGGCGTCCTGGATCAGCGTGATCTGGCCGCGAACCTCGGGAACGGCGCTGCGGATCGCGGCGCCCTTGCCTTGGTTGCGGGTGTGGAACACCGCGCGGATCTCCCGTCCTCCCTGCTCCGCGACGACGGCGCGCACGACGTTGGCGGTGCCGTCCGTGGAGGCATCGTCGACGATGACGATCTCCTTGGAGATCGGCACCGCCTGGACGCGTGCCAGAAGCCGCCGCAGCGTGAGGCGCTCGTTGAAGACCGGGACGATGACGGAAAGAAGAGGCGGATCCGACACGGCGGCGAAGTCTGTAGCACGGGTGTCCGATCGACCGTCAATGCTCCACCGAGCGTCGATGTGCGCGCCGCGGGCGATCGACGAGGGGCTTGCGCGGTGTCGTCCACGCCCTCCGACGACGCAGGCCTGCTTCATTTCGAGTCAACAAAACTCTCCGCTCCGCTTCGAAAGGCCGTCCTCGATGTTGATATGCCGGGGAGCCGTGCCGGACGCAGACGAGCACGCGCGGGGCGCGGCAAAACCGCAGGGCGGGCTGCATCGATGCCTGTGGTGGTTGTTCGGCATCCTCGTCGCCGGATGGACCATCCGTATCGTTTTGGCCCTGCACGGCGGGCAGATGTTCTGGCTGGACGAATGGTTTCGTTGGACGCCGGGGCTGCGCGTCGCCACCGCGCTGCTGCGCAATCAGGATCCCTCCGAAGCGTTCCTGATCGTGGTTCGGCAACCCTGGCCGCACGTCGGATTCGTCGTGTTCACCGCTCCCGCGGCGCTCCTGTTCAAGACCCTCGGCTCGACGCCGGTGGCGATGAGCGTGGCGACCGGCCTCCTCGCGCTCGCGTCCGTCGCGGTCGTCGGGATCGTCTATCCGCTCGCGTTGCGGGTCGGCGCCGATGCCGAGGAGGCCCTCCTCGCCGCGGCCCTGACGGCCGCGACCGCGTGCCTGACGGTGTACGCGCGCCACGTCCTTCCGTACGACGTCAGCATGGCGTTGGCGCTCGGCACGCTGTGGCTGGCGCTGGGCGAGCGCACGTCATGGCGACGGTCGATCTCCGTCGGGATCGGCTCCGGGGCCGCCCTGCTGGTGTACTACGGCTATCAATCGCTCGTGGCGGCGGTCTTGGTCGCGCACGTATTCGCGGGACCGGGACGTCGGATCCGCGTCGCCGGCTCCATCGTCGGATTCGCGATACCCCTCCTCGTGTTCCACGTCATGGGGATGGCGGTCGGCGCTCCCCCGTTCGTCGCGGGCTTCTGGCGCCACCAGACCGGCAACGGACCGCGGACGATGGCGGACGTCCAGGGGGATCTCGGAGAAGGCTGGCTGCTACCCTTTCGATACTTCTGGGCGAGCGAGCATGGGCTCGCGGTGGTCTGGCTGGCCGCGCTCGTCGCGGCGCCGTTCTTCGTGCAGCGCACGCCGCGAGTGCGATGGTGGCTCGCGATGGTGGCGCTGCTCTACGGCCAGCTCGCGTTGTTCTCGACGGGCCTCGGCGTCGCGGCGGCGCTCGGGCGATTGGCGCGGCCGCTCGCGCCGTTCCTGTGCCTCCTGACGGCCGCCGTCTTCAGGGACTGGCTGCGCCGACCGGCTGCTCTGGTGCTCGGCACGGTGGCGCTCGTCGGACAAGCGGCGTGGAATCTCGCGACACCGATGCAGCAGGTCTGGCCCTCGCGGCTGCACCAGGAGATCAAGCCCCTCCGCGCCATGATGTCGGTACGAGGGCCGGAAGAAGCGGGCAAGACCGTGTGTGCCGCACAGAGCTCCACCGTCTCGAACGTGGTCTTGGTGAACACGTGCACCTGGATGTATCCCCTGCGCGACACATTCCCCCTTCGGGGCCGCACGCTGGCGCGCTGGCCGCATCCGCTCGAGTATCTGCCGTACCAGTACGAGGTGCTGAATCCCGAGATGCGCGCGGTGGCGGCGCGGTCCGACCTCGGCATGCGGCTCATCGATCAATCCCGGTGAGGTGTCGTGCCGCGGATCACGGGCGCGGAATCCGACGAGAGCGGAGGCGGCCTCAGGACGCCACGGCGATCACGGCCATCTCGTCGCCCGGATTGATCGGCAGGTTCACGCGATCCGACAGCCAGCGTGGAACGAGCGTGCGCGCGATCCGGCTCGGCACCTCGCCGTAGGCGGCGACCTTCTCGAGCGCGACGCCGAGGTTGCGGAGGCGGCCCATCGACTGCACGTGCTCGACGCGGAACCCCGTGTCGTCGAGGAGCCGGCGGATCGTCCGGCGGTCGAAGTACAGGAGGTGCTCGTTCGGCTTGAGGTGAAGCCAGCGTGATCCGGTGACCCGTGCCATCACGGCCCCGATGTCCGGCGTCGAGATGAAGACGACGCCGCCCGGCGCGAGGAGGCCGTGTACCGTTCGCATCGCGGCGATCGGGTCGGGGAGATGCTCGAGGAAGTCGTTCATCGCGACGACGTCGAAGGTCTGCCCGGCGAGCGCGGGATGCGGAAACGCGCCGCCGATCACGTCGAGGCCGCGCGCGCGGCAGTGCGCGACCGAGGTCGCGTTGATGTCGAGGCCGACCGTCGTCCAGCCGCGGGCCCGCGCGGCGACCGAGAACGTGCCGGGGCCGCAGCCGAGATCGAGGAGCCGGCCCGGCTTCCGCCAGCGCTCGATCAGCGCGACTCGCGCCGAGAACGAGCGCTCGTCCTGCTGCTCGGTGCGAACGTAGTACGCGGCCGGCGAGATCACCTGATCGCTGTAGAGCTGCTCGAGGTCGCCGACCGGGAGGCGCGGATTCACGTAGACGAGCCCGCAGCCGCGGCAGCGCACGATCGCGAAGCCGTCTTTGCGAAGCGCGGGCTCGTCGTCGCGCGCGCCGCACAGCGGACAGGCGACGCGTTCGAGCTCGGCCGCCGCTTCCGTCACACCCGCCATCGCGTGCTCAGAAGAGCCGGCCGAGGTTCAGGACGTTCAGCGAGATCGTCCACCAGACGTTGATCGCGACGCACCCGAGAATGGCCGCGACGTGCCACGGTTGGATCGGCCGGCGGACGTCGAGGACGAATCCGAGGAAGGCCGCGAACGTCAGCCACCATCCGACCGTGTAGCGCGTCCATGGCACGTACCACATGGCGACGCAGGCGACGGCCGTCGAGAAGGTCCAGACGACCCACGCCGGGACGCCCCCGTGCCGGCCGCCGAGCGGCTCGTCCATGCCGCGCATCGTGAGGATCGTCAGCGGCGCGTAGAAGTCGAGGGCGAAGCGATAGCCGAGCTGGGTCATGCCGGTGCCGCCGAACTGGAAGAGAATGCAGATGAAGGCCAGGATGCCGCCCCAGCACCCGAGGGTCCAGCGATCCCACGGCGCCTTGAGCGCCCACACGAAGGCCGGCGTGGTGTACCAGAACGCGATGCCGCCGACGCCGGAGAGGATCCACGGCCACTGGTCGTAGAAGAGTGGCTTGGCGTTGAAGAGCACGTAGACGTGCCCGGGCCAGTACGAAGGGTGGATCAGGCCCTTCGGGAAGAGCGGATCGCCCTGCCCCTTCTGGATCAAGACCTCGTACGCGGCGTTCCCGAAGACGCCGAAGCGCGCGTAGTTGTACGCGGAGTTCAGCGCGAGCACACCGATGATCGGGAGGACGAACGCGATCAGCCAGCCGATGCGCGGGCGCGGGATCAGCTCGTCGGTGCGCGGGTGCAGCCACCGGTCGGGGAGCGCCAGGAGCACGAACGGCATCGCGATCAGCGTCTCCATGCGGCACCAGAACGCGAACGCGAGGCACACGCCCATGAGCGCGGGTCTGGCCCTGCCGAACCACTCCGCCACCAGGATCCACATGAACATCCCGTGGACGATCTGGGCGAGGTACCAGACCGAGCCGATCGTCGCGTGGTACCAGTGGATGCTGCCGAACGCGAAGAGGATGGCGCCCCAGTTCGCCGCCGCGCGCGACACCGGGACGCGGCCGAGCGCGATGCGCGCGTAGGCCGTCGCGAGGCCGCCGCACGCGATGGAGAGGAGGGTCTGGAACCAGCCGAGCGGGAGCTCCCAGCCGCCGTTCTTCGCGAGGAGCCACGTGTTGAAGGGCTGCCGCTCCGCGATCCAGATGATCGGCATCAAGAGGATGGCCGGTGTCGGCGGGTTCGTGAAGAACGCCCGCCCTTGGTACTCGGCCATCTCGAGGTGCGGCGGACGCTGCGGCAGCGAGAGGCTGCCGTGCAGGAGGACGCGCGCGAGTCGCGCGTACTGGTCGTACGCCGTCGCCCCCGGACACGTGAGCCAGTAGACGACGACGACCGCGAGGAAGAGCCACGCGGCGTCGAAGAGGCCGTGCGGCGCGGGGACGCGGATGGGCGTCCTCCGTGCGGCCGGCGCTGGTGCGCTCCAGGTTGCGGGCGACGCCGCGCCCGGCGACGGCGGAGCTCCGATCGCTGGCGGCGCCGTCAGGGTCACTCGCGCCCGACGACCTCGAGCGTGCGGAAGAAGTACGCGATCTCGGTGCGTGCCGTCTCGGGCGCATCCGACCCGTGCGTCGCGTTCGCTTCGACGCTCTGCCCGAGATCCTTCCGGATCGTGCCCGGATCCGCCTTCGCCGGATCGGTGGCGCCCATCAGGTCACGCCAGCGCTTGATCGCGTTGTCGCCCTGGAGTGCCAGCACCATCACCGGGCCCGAGCACATGTACGAGACGAGGCTGCCGAAGAAGGGCCGCTCCTTGTGCACGGCATAGAAGCCCTCGGCTTCGGCCTTGCTGAGCTGGAGGAAGCGCGCTGCCGCGATTTGCAGACCGCTCTGCTCGATGCGGCGGATCACCTCACCGATCAGGTTCCGCTTGACGGCATCGGGCTTCACGATCGCGAACGTCATCTCTGTCGCCATTACGACTTCCTCCGAGGGAAACTTTAGAGTGATGGTGTCAGTAGGGGTCAGCGGCCGAGGGCCGCCGCCATCGTCTTGCCGAGGTCGGCCGCGCTCTTCACGACCTTGGCGCCGGCGGCCTCGAACGCCTTCATCTTGTCGGCGGCCGTGCCGGCGCCGCCGGCGATGATGGCGCCCGCGTGGCCCATGCGCTTGCCCTTCGGCGCCGTCTGGCCGGCGATGAAGACCGTCACGGGCTTGGTGACGTGCTGCTTGATGAACGCGGCGGCTTCCTCTTCGGCGCTGCCGCCGATCTCGCCGATCAGGATGATGCCTTCGGTGCCGGGATCGTCCTGGTAGAGGCGGAGCACGTCGATGAAGCCGGTGCCGATGATCGGGTCGCCGCCGATCCCGACGCACGTCGACTGGCCGATGCCGAGCTGGGTGAGCTGGTGCACGGCCTCGTACGTCAGCGTGCCGCTGCGGGACATGACGCCGACGGTGCCGGGCTTGTGGATGTAGCCCGGCATGATGCCGATCTTCGCCTGACCGGGCGTGATCAGCCCCGGACAGTTCGGTCCGATGAGGCGCGTCTTCCGGCCCTTCAGAAACTGCATGGTCTTCACCATGTCGAGCGTCGGAACGCCTTCGGTGATGCAGATCGCGAGCGGCATGCCGGCGTCGGCGGCCTCCATGATCGCGTCGGCCGCGAACGGCGGCGGCACGAAGATGAGGCTACAGTCGGCACCCGTTTCTTTCACGGCCTGCTCGACCGTGTCGAAGATGGGGAAGCCTTCGAAGTCGGTGCCGCCCTTCCCCGGGGTGACTCCGCCCACGACCTGGGTGCCGTACTCGCGGCACGCCTTGGCGTGGAACTGGCCGGTCGCGCCGGTGAGGCCCTGGACGATGACGCGCGTGTTGCGGTCGACGAGGATGCTCATTTGCCTGCACCTCGCTTCGCGGCCGCGACTGCCAGCTTCGCGCCCTCGGCCATGTCGGCGGCCGACTCGATCGCGAGGCCGGACTCTTTCAGGATCTGCTTCCCCCGGTCCACGTTGGTCCCTTCCATGCGCACCACCAGCGGGACCGAGAGCCCCACTTCCTTCGCCGCCGCGACCACGCCCTCGGCGAACACGTCGCAACGAAGGATGCCACCGAAGACGTTGATGAAGATCGCCTTCACGTTGTCGTCGGAGAGGAGAAGCCGGAAGGCCTGCGCGACCTTCTTCTGATCCGCGCCGCCGCCGACGTCGAGGAAGTTCGCGGGCTCGCCGCCGGCGTACTTCACGATGTCCATGGTGGCCATCGCGAGGCCGGCACCGTTCACCATGCAGCCGATGTTGCCGGAGAGCGCGATGTAGCTGAGGTCGTACTTGGCGGCCTCGGTCTCGCGCGGATCCTCCTCGTGGACGTCGCGATACTCCTTCAGATCGGCGTGGCGAAAGAGCGCGTTCTCGTCGAGGCTGACCTTGGCGTCGAGCGCGATGAGCTCGCCGCCTTTGGTGACGACCAGCGGATTGATCTCGACCATCGACGCGTCGCACTCGTGGAACGCACGCGTCACCGCGGTGAAGAATCCAACCGCCTTGTTCACGAGCTCCTTCGGAAGACCGAGCCGGAAGGCCAACCGCCGTCCCTGATACGGCGTGAAGCCGACGGTGGGGTCGACGGTTTCGTGGAAGATCTTGTCGGGCGTCTTGGCGGCGACCTCTTCGATCTCGACGCCGCCTTCGGGCGACGCGATGATCCCGACCTTGCCGGTCGCGCGGTCGACGACGACGCCGAGGTAGAGCTCGCGCGCGATCTCGCAGCCGCTCTCGAGGAGCACCTGCCGCACGACGCGGCCCTCGGGGCCCGTCTGATGCGTGACGAGCGGCTTCCCGAGGATGCCCTTCGCGAACTCGGCCGCCTTCTCCGCGTTCGGGACCACCTTCACGCCGCCGGCCTTGCCGCGGCCGCCGGCGTGGATCTGCGCCTTCACGACCACCGTGCCGCCGAGCTTCTTCGCGACCTCGGCCGCTTCCTCGGGCGAGCGGGCGACGCCGCGTTTCAGCACGGGCACGCCGTAGCGCTCGAGGATTTCCTTCGCCTGGAACTCGTGGATGTTCACGTCGCCTCAGCCCTTCAGGATGTTGTCCATCGCGGAGACGAGCTCCTCGACGTGGCTGACCGACACCGCGAACTCCTTCTTCTCGGCGTCCGTGAGCTCGAGCTCGATCACGCGCTCGACGCCGCCGCCGCCGATCAGCACCGGCACGCCGACGTAGAAGCCCTTCACGCCGTACTCGCCCTCGAGGAGCGCGGCGCACGGGAGGATGCGCTTCCGATCCTTCAAGTACGCCTCCGCCATCTGCACGGCGGCCGAGGCCGGCGAGTAGAAGGCCGAACCGGTCTTCAAGAGCGCGACGATCTCGCCGCCCGCCTTGCGGGTGCGGTCTTCGATCGCCTTCAGGCGATCTTCCTTGATGAGCTTCGCGACCGGGATGCCACCGACGGTGCACGTGCTGCGGACCGGCACCATGTCGTCGCCGTGGCCGCCGAGCACGATCGCCGCGACGCTCTCGACCGAGACCTTCAGCTCCTCGGCGACGAACGTGCGGTAGCGCGACGAGTCGAGGACGCCGGCCATGCCGACGACCTGGTTCTTCGGGAAGCCGGTCACGCGCTTCATCTGGGTGACCATGGCGTCGAGCGGGTTCGACACGACGATGACGAACGCCTTCGGCGCGTGCTGCTTGATGCCTTCGGCGACGGCCGTGATGATCTTGGCGTTGGTCGCGAGCAGATCGTCGCGGCTCATGCCCGGCTTGCGAGCGAGGCCGGCCGTCACGATGCAGACGTCGGCGCCGGCGATGTCGGCGTACGAGTTCGTGCCGGTGATGCTGGCGTCGAAGCCCTCGATCGGGCCGGACTCGAGGAGATCGAGCGCCTTCCCTTGCGGCATGCCCTCGACCACGTCGAAGAGCACGACGTCGCCGAGATGCTTCAGCGCGCAGAGGTGCGCGAGCGTTCCACCGATGTTGCCGGCCCCGATGAGGGCGATCTTCTTCCGTGCCATCGCGTCGCTATCCTTCCATGTGGGTGATGATTGCCGAGCCGAACTCCGAGCACTTGAGGAGCTTCGCGCCCGGCATCTGGCGTTCGAGATCGTAGGTGACGGTCTTCGCGGCGATCGCGCGCTCGAGGCCCTTCACGATCAGCGTCGCAACCTCGTTCCAGCCGAGGTGCTCGAACATCATGACGCCCGAGAGGATCACCGAGCCCGGGTTGATGACGTCCTTGCCCGCGTACTTGGGCGCGGTGCCGTGGGTCGCCTCGAAGACCGCGGCGCGGTCGCCGATGTTCGCGCCGGGCGCGAGCCCGAGGCCGCCGACCTGGGCCGCGCAGGCGTCGGAGATGTAGTCGCCGTTCAGGTTCGGCGTCGCGAGCACGCTGTACTCGTCGGGCCGCAGCAATACTTGTTGGAACATCGAGTCGGCGATGCGGTCCTTCACGATCACCTTGCCGGGGATCGCGCTCTTCCCGCCCGCGTCCTCTTCGAGAACGATCTGGCCCGCGAACTCCTTCTTCGCGAGCTCGTAGCCCCAGTCGCGGAACGCCCCCTCGGTGAACTTCATGATGTTGCCTTTGTGGACGAGGGTGACGCTCGGCTTCTTCTGGGCGATCGCGTAGGCGATCGCGCGCCGGACCAGACGCTGCGACCCGAACGCCGACATCGGCTTGATCCCGACGCCCGACTCGGGGCGGATCTCCTTCTTGAGCTGGGTGCGGGTGAACTCGATGAGCGCGTTCGCTTCCTTCGAGCCCGCCTTGAACTCGATGCCGGCGTACACGTCCTCCGTGTTTTCGCGGAAGATGACGACGTCGAGCTTCTCGGGCTCCTTCACGGGGCTCGGCACGCCCGTGAACCACCGCACGGGACGCACGCACGCATAGAGGTCGTGGACCTGGCGGAGCGTGACGTTGATCGAGCGGATGCCGCCGCCGACCGGGGTCGTGAGGGGACCTTTGATCGCGATCTTGAAGTCGCGGATGACGTCGTTGGTCTCCTCGGGGAGCCACTCGTTCTCGCCGTAGAGGCCGAGCGACTTCTCGCCCGCGTAGATCTCCATCCAGGCGATCTTGCGCGTGCCGCCGTAGGCCTTCGCGACGGCCGCGTCGAAGACCCGCTGGGACGCCTTCCAGATGTCCGGCCCGGTGCCGTCGCCCTCGATGAACGGGATGATCGGACGGTCGGGAATGGTCCAGGCGCCGTCGGCGCCGACCTCGATCCGTTCGCCCTCGGATGGAACTCGCACGTGCCGGTAGGCGCTCACCAAAGACCCTCGCTGGAATGACGTCGCGCGCGTGCGCGCGTTTTGGAAAGACCGCGTGCGCGCAGCGCGAAAAGATTGCGGAAAAGACCGCGGGAAACGGTCGCGGACACTAACGAGTCGACCCCTGGGTGTCAACGCGCGGCGCCGTGACGACGGGTGTCGCGTGCGTGCACGAGTCGCCTTGACCGTGCGGAGCGCGGTTCCTATAACGCGCGGCCATGCGCGTGCGTGCGTTGGCTGGGGTGCTGGTGATCGTCGCGACGATCGCGTCCGGATGCGGCGGCGACAATCTCGAGCTCTGCGACGGCTGCGGCCCGACGCGCACGCCGACACCGACGGTGACGGTGACGCCCGAAGCCACGGGACCGACGCCGACGTCCGCGACGCCGGCGGCCACGTCGACGCCCTGACGCGCGCTCAGGCGACGGTCGCCACGACGGCGATCGAGCCCGACGGCACGTAGAGTCGCCGCTCGCCGCCGCCGATCCCGCGCACGAGCCGCGCGAGCGCGCCGCCGGCCCGCGGAAACCCCGACGCGAAGCGCGTCGCGAGAAAATCGAGGCGGGCATACTGCCCCGCCGGCTCGATGGTCTCGACGCGGAAGCCCGCCGTTTCGAGCGTGCGCCGGAGCGTTGCCTCCGAGAACAACACGACGTGCTCGGGAAACTTGAGGGACACCCAGCGGTGGCCCTGCACGCGGGCGAGCCAGCTCCCGACGTTCGGGGTGACCGCGAGGAGCGCGCCACCGGGCCGCAGCGCCGCGCGCGTCTTCGCGAGCGCCTGGAGTGGATCGCGAAAATGCTCGAGGCAATCCTGCATGCTGACGACGTCGAAGTAACGCTCGGGCACGTCGGCGTCCTCCCAGGTGCCGAGCACGACGCGCGCGCTCGGTGGCACGCGCGCCGCCGCGGCCGAGGAGCGCTCGACGACCCAGCGTTCCGGGAAGCGCGGTGCCGCGACCTCGGTGAGGTAGCCGTAGCCGGCCCCGACGTCGAGGATGCGGCCGCTGCCGACGTGGCGGTCGACGAGCGCGAGCCGCCGGCGGAACGTGTCGCGCGCGTCCTCGGCGGTCCCGGCATAGTCGGCGTACCCGGTCGCGTTCGCCGCGGGACTCGTGAAATAGCCGTCCTCGTAGAGGCGCCGGAGCGCCGCCGCGCTCGGCATCGGGTTCAGGTACCAGAGCCCACAGTCGCGACACGCGACCATCCGATAGCCGTGCGCGGACGCTTGCGGGTCGTGCTCGGCCGCGCCGCAGAGCGGGCACGGGCGCGGCTCCGCGTCGGGCCGCGGGACGTAGTACACGCCGCGATGGAGGCGGCCGCGGACGCGCCAGAGGTCGCGCGCCATGCGCAGGCTGTCGCGGACGAGCTGGATGCGGGAGTCGTCGTTGTGCGTGAGGCGGACGGGAAACCGCTGCACCCGGAAGCCGTTGTGCAGCGCCGCGGTCAGGATCTCGAAGTCGAAGCCGAAGCCATCGACCGTGCGGACGGCGAAGAGGCGGCGCGCGACGTCGGCGCGGAACGCCTTGAGCCCGCACTGGGAGTCGCGGAACGGCAGGCCGAGTGCCAGGCTCGTGAGAACCGAGAGCGTGCGTCCGGAGAGCAGTCGCAGCGCGCCGTAGCCGCGGTTGATCTCGGATTCCTCGAGCTCACGCGCGCCGATCGCGACGTCGGCGGCGCCGTCCTGCAACGCGGCCAGCATCGGACGCAAACGCTCGAGGTCGTAGGGACAGTCCGCGTCGGTGAACGCGACGAAGGGATGGCGGGCCGCGGCGATGCCCGCGGCGACGGCGGCACCCTTGCCGCGGTTGCGCGGCTGGCGCAGCACGCGGATCGGCACCTCGCTCGCGAAGGCGTCCGCGACTGCCGCCGTGTCGTCGGTCGAGCCGTCGTCCACGACGAGGATCTCGGTTGCCGCCGCGAGTCGCGGCAGCGCCTCGGACGCATGCCGTAACGTCGCGAGGATGCGGCCGCCCTCGTTGTAGGCCGGGACGATCAAGGACAAGCCGGCCGGCATCGTCATGGCTTCCCCATAGGGTCCACGGTCGGGGTCTGCAACCGTCGCGCTTGACGCTCGCCGGAGCCTCCGACACAGGGGCTCCATGTCGACGGTCATTCGGCCGCTCCGCGAGACGGACCTCGCCGATGCCGACCGCATCTTCCGCGTCGCGTTCGGGACCTTCCTCGGGATGCCCGATCCGATGCGCTTCGGGGGCGACACCGACTACGTGCGCACACGGTTTCGACTCGACCCGGCGGGCGCCTTCGCCGCGGAGCGGGACGGCGCGCTCGGGGGCTCCGTGTTCACGGTGCTCTGGGGCAGCGTCGGATTTTTCGGACCGCTGTCGGTGCGGCCGGAGCTCTGGAACCAGAGGGTCGCACAGGCGCTGCTGGAGCCGGTGATGGCGCGGTTCGCCGCGGGCGGTGTGACCCATGCGGGGCTCTTCACGTTCGCGCAGAGTCCGAAGCACGTCGGGCTGTACGGGAAGTACGGCTTCGCGCCGCGGTTCCTCACGGTCGTCGCCGCGAAGCCGGTCGCCACGCGCGCCACGACGGGCGCGTGGCATCGGCTTTCGGCCGTGGCCGATCGCACGCGTGCGCTCGCCGGGTGCCGCACGGTCAGCGCGACGTTGTACCCGGGGCTCGATCTCGGCGCCGAGCTCGACGCGAGCATCACGCACGGCATCGGCGACGTGGTCCTGGTCGACGACGCCCATGCGCCGACGGGCTTCGCGCTCTGCCACGTCGGTGCCGGGACCGAGGCCGGCAGCGGTACGTGCTACGTGAAGTTCGGAGCGGTCACGGGCGGCGCCGAGGCGCCGCGGTACTTCGAGCGCCTGCTGGACGCGTGCGAGGCGTACGCCGCGGAGGCGGGCGCGCAGACGCTCGTCGCGGGCGTGAACCTCGCGCGGGACGGCGCCGCGGCGGCGCTGCGGGCGCGCGGATTCCGCACCGTCATCCAGGGCGTGGCGATGCACCGCCCGAACGTCCCCGGCTATAGCCATCCCGACGCCTGGGCGCTCGACGACTGGCGCTAGGCTGCAGCCTGTTAGCCGCTCGGGCGGCTGGCGACGATGCGCTTCGCTTGCGCCGACACCGTCGCCGAGACGTTCTTGCTCTTGGCGAGCATCCGGATGTCGCGATCCACGAGGCCGGAGAGGAAGCGGAGCGAGTAGACGAGCGGTGTTTTCGGGTTGGTCACCAGGCTGAGGCGTACCTGGTAGTTCTTCGTCCAGTCGCGGCTGTCGCCGATGAGGCGCAGCAGCTCGTCGTCCGCGCTCCGGTTCTTGCAGATCGCGATGATCTCCTCGTCGCCGACTCGGGGGTTCTGGAGCACGAAGCGACGGATCATCTTGTTGGCGTCGCGGATGAGGAGCATGCGCGCCTCGCGATTGCCGCGGAGCGCGAGCTTGATCTTCTGCGAGACCGTCATCGTTTGGAGCTGGAGGAGGAGGTTCGGCTCGACCCCCTTTCCCGTCGCTGGATCGGCGACGAGGGCTTCGGGCACGACGATGGCATCGGTGCCGGCTGCGACGGATTCCGCGATGGCTGCTTCGTCTTGCCCGTTGTGCATTCGATCCCTTCTACTCGTTTGCCGCCGCGACGCCACGTTGCTCGCGGACGTCTTTGATCACGCGCTCCGAGAGGTGCGGCGGCACTTCTTCGTAGTGCGCGAAGCTCATGTGGAAGTCGCCACGCCCGCTCGTCATCGAACGGAGGTCGGGCGCGTACTTCAGCACCTCGGCCATCGGCACCTCGGCGCGGATCACCTGATTCGGCGGCTTCGGGTCGACGCCGAGGACCTTGCCGCGGCGCGAGTTCAGGTCGCCGATGACGTCGCCCATGGACTCGTCGGGCACCGTGACTTCGAGCTGCATGATCGGTTCGAGGAGAATCGGCCGCGCCTTCGCGAGGGCATCTTTGAATCCCATCGATGCGGCGATCTTGAACGCCATCTCGGAGGAATCGACGTCGTGGTACGAGCCGTCGAAGAGGGTGATCCGGAAGTCGACGACCGGCGACCCGGTGAGGATGCCGCGCGGCATCGCTTCGCGGATCCCCTTCTCGACGGCCGGGATGTACTGGCGGGGGATGGCGCCGCCGACGATCTCGTCCACGAACTCGAAGCCCGCGCCGCGCGCCAGTGGCTCGATCTTGATCCACGTGTCGGCGAATTGTCCGCGCCCGCCCGACTGCTTCTTCAGCCTGCCCTGCGCTTCGGCGCGGCCCTTGATGGTCTCGCGGTAGGGGACCTTCGGCGCTTTCAGCTCGACCTCCACGCCGTACTTCCGCTTCAGCCGCTCGACGACGACCTCGATGTGGAGCTGCCCCGAGCCGGAGACGATGATCTCTCGGCTCTCGGGGTCGCGCTCGATGTGGAGCGCCAGATCCTCCTCCATCATGCGATGCAGCGCCTGCGTCGCCTTTTCCTCGTCGGCTTTGCTCTTCGGCTGGGCGGCGAACGACATCACGGCCTCGAACTGCGGGAGCTTCGGCAGAAGGACCGGCGCCTTCTCGTCGGCGAGGGTGTCGCCGCTCGCCGTCTCTTTCAGCTTGGCGACGGCGCAGATCTCGCCGGCGACGGCGCTGCCGATCGGCGCCTGCTTCTTGCCCTCGAGCCGGAGGAGCTGACCGAAGCGTTCCTTCGAGCCGTGGGTCGTGTTCTGCACCGTCGAGTCGCTCGTCGCGCGGCCCGACACGACCCGGAAGATGGAGAGCTTGCCGGCGAACGGATCGTTGACGGTCTTGAAGACGAAGGCCGAGAACGGCGCGGCGGGATCCGCGCGGCGCTCGACGGGCTCGCCCGTCTTCGCGTCGATCGCCTCGATCGGCGTCAAGTCGGCGGGCGACGCGAGGAGGTCGATCGCGGCGTCGAGCACCGCGTGCACGCCGATCCCGCGCGCGGCGGTGCCGACCAGGACGGGGAGGAGCTTCCGGCCGAGCACGCCGACCCGGAGGCCGCGGCGGATCTCCTCCTCCGAGAGCTCGCCGCTCTCCAGGTAATGCTCGAGGAGCGTATCGTCGGTTTCCGCCACGGCTTCGAGGAGCCGGTCGCGGTACTCGCCCGCGGTCGCGGTGAGGTCGTCCGGAATGGGCTGCGCCTGCGGGACGCCGAAGTCGGCGCTCGCGATCATCGCCTTCATCGTGACGAGGTCGATCCAGCCTTTGAGCTTGCTGGTCGCGCCGATCGGGATCGCGATCGGGACGACCTTCGCGTCGAGCGCCCGCGCGACCGGCGCGAGCGCCTCGTTGACGTCGGTCTCCTCCCGGTCGAGGCGGCTCATGTACCCGATCGCCGGGATGCCGAGCTCGCCGCACCAGTCCCACACCCGCTCGAGCTCGACCTTGTGCTCGCCGTGGGGCGAGAGGACGAAGACCGCGCCGGTCAAAGCCGCGAGCGCGGCGCGCGTCTCGGCGAGGAACACGGAATAGCCGGGCGTGTCGACGATGGTGAGCTCGTGTTTCCGCCACGACGCGTGGTGGATGCCGACGAAGATGGACGTCTTCCGCCGGACCGCTTCGGGATCGACGTCGAAGAGCGAGGTGCCGTCGTCGGTGCGTCCGAGGCGGGTCGCCCCGCCCGCGGCGAGCACGAGAGCGTCGGCAAGTAGCGTCTTCCCGACGCCACCGTGACCGACGATGCCGATGTTGCGGATGCGTGCGACCTCTTCGGCAGCCATGCGATCCTCCCTACGGCGCTACTGGGTTCCTACTGGTTACGACGATGAATGAGCCGGAGGCCCTCCAGGGTCAAGAACTCGTCGAAGGTTTCGATGGTGGTGGACTCCGGCGCGAGCATCGTGGCGAATCCGCCGGTCGCGATCACGCGCGCCTCCGCTCCGATCTCGTCGCGGATGCGGCCGACGAGCCCGTCGACGAGCGCGACGTAGCCGTACACGACGCCCGCCTGCATGGCATGGACGGTGTTCTTGCCGACGACCTTCGGTGGGCGCACGAGCTCGACCTTCGGCAGCTTGGCCGTGCGGGTCACGAGCGCGTCGAGGGAGATGCCGAGGCCTGGCGTGATGACGCCGCCGAGGTACTCGCCCTTCCCCGACACGCAATCGAACGTCGTGGCGGTGCCGAAGTCGACGACGATGCAGGTGGTCCGATAGCGCTCGTAGGCGGCGACGGCGTTGACGATGCGGTCGGCGCCGACCTCTTTCGGGTTGTCGTAGAGGATCGGCATCCCCGTCTTCACGCCCGGACCGACCACGAGCGGCTCGGCGTGGAAGTAGTCGCGGCAGAGATCCTCCACGACCTTGGTCATGGGCGGGACGACCGAGCACACGATGATGTCGCTCCGCTTCGGGATCGGCAGCTCGGAGGCGCGGTAGAGATTCCAGAGCAGGACGCCGTACTCGTCGGCGGTCCGGCCGGGATCGCTCAGCACGCGCCAATGGCGGACGAGCGTGTCGCCCTCGTAGACGCCGATCACGGTGTGGGTGTTGCCGACGTCGATCGCGAGCAGGACGTCGCTCATGTCGTGCGCCCCGTCTGGGTCGCGAGATTCCGGTAGCCGTCCACGATCGAGACGTCGCCTGCCATGATGCGCTCCTCGCCGTTCGTTCCGTCCAGCACGAGTCGACCTCGTTCGTCGATCCCGCGCACCGTGCCTTCGCTCCGCCGACCGGCGCCGTCGATCGTGACGCGCCGACCCGTGAGACAGGAGAGCGACTCCCACTCGGGCGCGATCACCGCGAAGCCGTCGCGAACGACGCGATCATAGACGCCCTCGAGCGCGCCGCATAGGGCGGCGGCGAACCGCGCGCGCTCCACGCGCGTTCCCGTCGCGAGCCATACGGAGGTCGCCATGGCGCGGAGCTCGGGCGGGAACGCGCGCGCCGGCGCGTTCAAGTTGACGCCGATGCCGAGCACGACGCTGCGGATGCGGTCGACCTCGGCGTCCATCTCGGTGAGGATGCCGGCGACCTTCTTGCCGTCGAGCAGGCAGTCGTTGGGCCACTTGATCGCGACGCGGCCCGGCGCGAGCGTGTCGAGCGTCCTGGCGACCGCGACGGCCGCGGCGAGCGCGAGCTGCGGCGCGTCGGGCGGCGCCAGCCGCGGGCGCAGCACGAAGCTCGCGTAGAGGTTCACCCGCGCCGGCGACACCCAGCTCCGGCCGAGACGGCCGCGGCCGCGCGTCTGCGCCTCGGCGAGGACGAGCGTCCCTTCCGGCGCGTCCTCGCGGGCGAGCCGTGCCGCGTGGACGTTGGTCGAGTCGATCGTCTCGAAGCACTCGAGACGCCGCCCGAAGCGCGCCGTCTCGAGGTGGCGCGCGATCTCGGCCGGCAACAAGCGATCCGGGGCGCCGACCAGCGTGTAGCCGCGCGCGCGGTGCGACTCGATGCGGTAGCCGTCGGCGCGGAGCGCCTCGACGTGTTTCCAGACGGCGGCACGCGAGATGCCGAGGGTCGTCGAGAGCGACTCGCCGGAGACGACCGACTCGCGGCGGAGAAGGCTCAAGATGCGCTCGGCGGTCTCCATGGCGTGGGCGGTCAGCCGGTCGCGGTGATGCGGAGGTGGAGCGGGACTGCGGGCACCGAGTGCGTGAGCGCGCCGATCGAGATGCGGTCGGCGCCGGCCGCGGCGTAGGCCGCGACGTTCGCGATGGTGATGCCCCCCGATACCTCGACGGGCACGCGGCCCGCGACGAGCTCGACGAGCGCGCGCGCGGCGTCCGGTGTCTGGTTGTCGAGGAGGAGCGCGTCGGCGCTGGCCGCGAGCGCGGCCTCGACCTCGGCGGCGCTCCGGCACTCGACCTGCACGCGGAGCGCCGCGGGTGCGGACGCGCGGACGCGGCGGACGACCTCGGCCGTGCCGCCGCCGAGCGCCACGTGCGTGTTCTTGATGAGGATGCCGTCGTCGAGCCCGAAGCGATGGTTCACGCCGCCGCCCATCGCGACCGCGTGCTTCTGGAGGAGCCGGAGGCCGGGGAGCGTCTTTCGCGTGTCGACGATCGCGGCGCGCGTGCCCGCGACGGCGTCGACGAACCGGCGCGTGAGGGTCGCGACGCCGGTCAGGTGCTGGAGCAGGTTCAAGACGACCCGCTCGCCGGCGAGGATGCCCGCCGCCGCGCCGCGGATGCGGACCGCGGGCGTCTCGACGCCACCGGCGGCACCCTCGTCGAGCACGACTTCGACCGCGAGCGTCGGGTCGACGAGCGCGTATGCGAGCGGTGCGAGGAAAAGCCCGGCCACGACGCACGGTTCCTCGGTCGAGATCACGGCCGTGCCCTGGAGCCCGGCCGGCAAAGCGGCGGCGCTCGTCACGTCGCCCCGGCCGATGTCTTCTTCCAGCGCGGCGGCGAGCAACCGCCGCGTCGACGGATGCTGCGCCAGGACCGCGATCCGATCGGCGTGCGCGCTCGGCATGCGTCAGGCCTCGACCGGCGCGACGTACGCGATGTCGCGGACGGTGAACGCGCCGGCGGCGGTGTCGGCCGCGGGGACCAGCTGCCATGCTTCGATGCGCGCCGCTCGGAGCACGTCGCGCTCCACGGTAGCGAGCGTCGCCAGCGTCTCGGGATGCGCGGCGAGCTCGAGTGTGGCGACGCCGCGTCCCGGTGACACCCCGCCCTCGGACTTGGCCTTGTTGACCGCGGCGACGGCCGCGACCGCGACGTCGAAGCTGCCGGCGTCCGCCGGCGGCGCGATGGCGGCGAGCTCCGCGAGCGTCGGCCAGGGGGCGCGATGGATGCTCGCGTGGCCGGTCTCCTCGGCGAAGACCCACGACCACACCTCGTCGGTCACGTACGGCAGCACGGGCGCGAAGAGCCGGAGCAGCACGCCGAGGCCGAGGCGCAGCCCCGCGATCGCCGAGCCGCCGGCGTCGTCCCGGGCGCGGTGCTTCACGAGCTCCAGGTAGGTGTCGGTGAAGTCGTGCCAGAAGAAGGATTCGGTGTCCTGGAGCGCGTGCGCGTAATCGAAGGCGTCGAAGGCGGTGGTCACCTGCGTGATCAGTTTCCGCAAGCGCTCCACGAACGCGCGGTCGAGCTCGACGTCGATCGGCGCCTGCGGGCCCGACTGCGCCAACACGAACTTGCCGGCGTTGTAGAGCTTGGTGACGAGACGCTTCCCGACCTTCAGGACCTTCTCGTCGAACGCGGTGTCGGTGCCGAGACGCGCGCTCGCGGCCCAGTAGCGGGCGCCGTCGGAGGTGTACTCGTCGAGCAGGTGCATGGGCGTCACGACGTTGCCCTTGCTCTTCGACATCTTCTTGCGATCGGGGTCGAGGATCCACCCGGAGACGACGGCGTGGTGCCACGGGATCGTGTTCTCGTGCAGCATGGCCTTCACGATCGTGTAGAAGGCCCACGTCCGGATGATCTCGTGGCTCTGCGGCCGGATGTCGGCCGGAAAGCGCGCCGCATGGCGGTCGCGGTCGAGGAGCCAGCCGGAGCCGATCTGCGGCGTGAGCGAGCTCGTGAACCACGTGTCGTAGACGTCGGCCTCGGCGGTGAAGCCGCCGGGCTGGTCGCGCTGCTCGGCGCGGTAGCCGGGAGGGAGATCGACGGTCGGGTCGACCGGCAGCGTGTCGGCGGCGGCGACGATCGCGCGCGCGTAGTCGGGTTGTCCCTCGCCGTCGAGCGGATACCAGACCGGGAACGGTACGCCGAAGTAGCGCTGGCGGCTGACGCACCAGTCGACGTTCAGGTTCTCCGTCCAGTTGCGGAAGCGGAGCCGCATGAAGTCGGGATGCCACCGGATGGTGTCCCCCTTGGCGAGGAGCGCGTCCTTCTTGTCGAGGAGGCGCACGAACCACTGGCGCGTCGAGATGAACTCGAGCGGGCGGTCGCCTTTCTCGAAGTACTTGACCGAATGCTCGATCGGCTTCGGCTCGGCGCGGAGCGGCGCCGTGCCCGTCCCGGTGCTGTCGTTCGCCGCGTCGCGGAGCATGGCGACGATGGCTTGGCGCGCGCCCCCCATGCCCTTCCGCGCGATCTCGCCGTAGCGCGCGTTCGCGGTCGCGGCGTCGCGGCTCGGGAACGCGTCGCTGCCGAACGTGACCGAGACGAGCCGGCCGTCGCGTCCCACGATCTGGCGGAGCGGCAGCTTCTGCTCGCGCCACCATACGACGTCGGTCGCGTCGCCGAAGGTACAGACCATGAGGATGCCGCTCCCCTTCTCCGGATCGACGAGCTCACTCGGGAAGATCGGCACGGGCACCTTGAAGATCGGTGTGAGCGCCGTCTTGCCGAAGAGCGTCTTGTAGCGTGCGTCGTTCGGATGCGCGGTGACCGCGACGCAGGCCGGGAGCAGCTCCGGGCGCGTGGTTGCGATCACGAGCTCGCCGCCGCCCTCGACGCCGAACGCGACGTCGTGGAAGGCGCCCTTCGTCGGCCGATCCTCGACCTCGGCCTGGGCGACCGCGGTCTGGAAATCGACGTCCCACATCGTCGGGGCCTCGATGCTGTAGACGTGGCCCTTCTCGAAGAGGTCGCGGAAGCTCAGCTGCGCGAGATGGCGGCAGCGCGCGTCGATGGTCGAGTACTCGAGGCTCCAGTCGACCGAGAGGCCGATCCGCCGCCAGAGACCCTTGAACGCCTCCTCGTCCTGGCGGGTGAGCTCGAGGCAGAGGTCGATGAAGTTCGGCCGGGAGACGAGACGCGGCGGTCCTTTGAGCTCGGCGGGCGTCGCGGGCGCGAGCTTCAGGCCCGGCTCGTGCGGCGCGCGCGGATCGCAGCGGACGTGGAAGTGGTTCTGGACGCGGCGCTCGGTCGGGAGCCCGTTGTCGTCCCACCCCATCGGATAGAAGACGTTCCGCCCGAGCATGCGCTGGTAGCGCGCGATGACGTCGGTCTGCGTGTAGCTGAAGACGTGGCCGACGTGCAGGGAGCCGGACACGGTCGGCGGCGGCGTGTCGACGACGAAGGTCTCGTTGCGCGGACGGGCGGGGTCGTGGGCATACACGCCGAGCCGATCCCAGCGCTCGTGCAGCCGCGCTTCGACCTCGGCCGCTTCGAAGTGCTTGGGGAGTGTTTCGGGGTCGATGACACGGACGGACGAAGACATCCGGGCGAGATAGCAGAGGCCGCGGGAGGTGGGAAATCTCGTCCCCGCATGACAAATCGGGGAAGCACCGGCGCCCCGCGTCGGCTACACTGAGGCGCCGCATGAAGGATCAGCCACCCCGTTTCGACCCGTCCGCGTTCACGAACGCGCCGTACGTCCGCCGGATCGCGAAGCCGTGGGGGTTCGAGATCCACTGGACGCCCGACGACCTGCCCTACGCGGGGAAGCTTCTGCACATCAACGCCGGCGCGCGCCTCTCGCTTCAGCTGCACGATCAGAAGCGCGAGAGTTGGTTCCTGTTGTCGGGGCGCGCGAAGGTCGTCTGGCAGAACCCCGCGGGCGAGCTGATCGAGACCGAGCTCGCGCTCGGCGTCGGCTATACGTGCGGCCTCGGCCAGGTGCACCGGCTGGTCGGCATCACCGACTGCGACGTGATCGAGGCGTCGACGCCCGAGATCGGCACGACCTGGCGGCTCGAGGACGACTTCGCGCGTCCGCACGAGACCGAAGAGCAGCGTCGCGTCGAACGCCGCGACCGCTGAATTGCCCTGCGGCGCTCGCGCCGCGCGCCATGATCGCGTCGACCGCGTGCGCCGAGGTGCCGTCCGTCTTGACGCATTCGCCGCGACGCCCTAAGTAGCTGAGACAACTCGCGCGAAAGTGGCGGAACTGGCAGACGCGCAGGATTCAGGATCCTGTGAGGTAAAACTCGTGGGGGTTCAAGTCCCCCCTTTCGCACTCGTGATGTGGCGCAGGTGGCTGATGGTGGTGCGGTGAGCTGATGGGAAGGCGCCCCGGTCGGGGCGACGGGTGGCGGCGGTGGCTGGAGCGCACATGATGATGCAGTGTCCGCGATGTTCGACGCGCTGGCGCGTCGCCGCGGCATCCCCGGTCGACAATCCCCTCTTCAAGTGTGGGCGTTGTCACCACCTCTTCCGGCAGTTCCCGGGCGCGCCGCCGCCGGCCGAAGCGGCGACGGCGCCGAGCAAGCGCGACGCCCATGCGCCTCCGGAACCGGACACGCTCGAGTTCATCTTCCCCGACCGACAGTCTCCCGCGCTCGTGTTGGAAGACGAGCCGGTCGCGGTTGCGGCGCCACCGCCGCCGGTGATCGTCGCGGCCCCCTCGCCCGTCGAATCCGAGCCTCCCTTCGTCGCGACGGCGAGCGACGACACCGAGATCGAGACGGACGTCGAACCGGAGGCGGAGCCGGAGCCGTATGCGGAAGAGTCCGAGCTCGCGGCAGCCGCGCCCGTGGCCGAGGCGAGCGGTCTCGACGAGGCGACGGAGCTCGCGGAAGCTCCGGTGATCGTCCCGCGGCCGGACGTGGCTCCGACTCCGAAGCCGCGCGCGGCGAAGACGAGGCCCGCGATCGACGACGGCGTCGAGCCCGAGTTGGAGTTCGGGCACGACCTCCTCGCGGAGCCGACGGAGGAAGACGACCTCACGGTGGATGACGACGAGGACGTCGCGCGCGAGATGGTCCTCGGGGACGTCGACGTCGACGAGGTCGATGCCGAGGACGACGAGGACGATGCGGACGACGACGAGCGACCGAGCGAGAGCACGGGCCGCATGTTCAGGGTGGAGGACGCGATGAAGGCACCGGCGGGATTCGGGACGATCATGCGGGCGATGGGGATGGCGGTGTCGGGCTTCGCGGCCCTGGCGCTCGTGATCCGCGTCGCGCCCGAGCACGCCTCGCGGTGGCTCTCCTACCTCCCCGTCGCCGGCCAGAGCTTCGCGCAGGAGAACACGCTCAGCACCAAGATCGAGCTCAAGAACGTCCAGGGGCGCTTCCAGCGTCTCCGCAACGCGCGACGCGTGTTCGTGATCTCGGGCGACGCGCGCAACAACTCGCCGATGACGATCGAACGGATCGAGGTCGCCGGCGCCCTCTACGACCTCGGCGGCGGCGAGCTCGATCAGAAGGTCGTGACGACCGGCAACCGCACGGCGCTCACCGACCTGTCCGAGGCGGAGATCGTCCTACTCCAGCGGCTCGACCCCGCGATCGCGCTCGCGCCCGGCGAGACGACCCCGTTTCTGATCGTGTTCCTCGAGCCCCCGCGGGAGCTCCGCGAGTTCAGCTCGCGGGTTTTGAGTGTGCGCCCGACTCGTCGGGCTTCGACTCCGCCGAGGTCGCACCGGGATTCGGTGGGGTGACGTCGATCGAATCGGGCTCGCTGGTCGCCTTCCGGAAATTGCGGATGCCCTTGCCGAGCCCTTCACCGAGCTCCGGCAGGCGACCGGCCCCGAAGATGATCAGGACGATCACCAGGATCACGAGCATCTCTCCCATTCCCAGACCGAACATTGCGACTCTCCACGGCGCGATTTGCGCTCGCGCGACTATAGGAGAACGTTTCGGAGACGCGCAATAGCCTTCGCGCGCTCGTGCACCTCACGGACGCCGCGGGCATGCGAGTTGCGATGCCGGCGGATCGACGAATAGAATCTCCGCGCCGATGACCACCCTCCGCGATCGACCCCTGACGCTCGCGATCGCACTCTCCTTTCTCCTGCACCTCTCCATCCTGCTGCTCGCCCCGAAGCTCCCGACCCGCGAATGGCAGCCGCCCGAGACCCCGCTCGAGGTCGCGTTGGTGCCGCCGGAAGCGCCGAAGCCGCCGGCCGCCGCGCCGGCCGCCCGGCAGTTGGTCGCGCCGCCAGACGTGATCAACGACCGGCCGCCCGAGAACCCGCGGTTCGAGAGCGATCGCGACAACACGGTCGAGCACGAGACGGTCAAACCCGGCGTCCCGAACCCCGGTCCGATCGCGCCGCCGGCGCCGAAGCAGCCGGCTCCGCCGCAGCGGGCGAGCGTTCCCGACCGCCCCGCGGCGGCGAAGCCGAAGCAGCAACAGGCGGCACGTCCCGCACCGGAGCCGAAGGCCGAGCCACGCGAAGCGAAGCGCGTCCCGGCGCTCGATGACCTCTTCCTCGGGGACAAGCTCGTGCAGCAGCCGAAGCAAGAGGATGCCGCGGCAAAAGAGCAAAGCGGCACCGGGCGGCGCAAGCTCGCGCTCGCCGTCGCTCCCGTCGCGCCCGACTGGGCCCTTCCCGGTACGCGCGGCACCCTCGACAACTTGCCCGACATCCAGCGCGGCGCGGTCACCCTCCTCAATACGAAGGCGAACTCGTTTGCCCCCTTCGTGCGGCGAGTCGGCGAGCGGGTCTTTCAGCACCTCATCATTCGCCAGCGCCGCCTCGAGATCCAGCAGATCTTGAGCGCGCAGAGTCCCGTACAGATGCGTGCCATTCTCGATGCGCGCGGGAAGCTCAAATCGGTCCAGATCGACGGCCAGTCCGGCAGCGCGCTCATGGACGACACGCTCTCGGATGCGCTCAACACGGCCGCGTTCGACAACAACCCTCCGCGGGCCGCGGCGAACGCCAACGGCGAGTACGAATTCCTCTTCCACGCCCAATTGCGCGCGTATCAACCCGGTCCCGGCGGATCTCCCGGCCGGGTCGAGTCGCGCTTGAGCGTCGGACTGCTGTAGGGCCGGCTACGCGGCCGGGGTCGGCGGGCGCCAGCGCAGCACGGGACGGCGGGCGGCCCTGGTTTCGTCGAGGCGTCCGACGAAGGTCGCGTGCGGTGCGTCCTTCACGAGCGCCGGCGTGTCGCGCGCCTCGGCGACGATCGCCTCGACTGCGCCGATGAACTCGTCGAGCGTCTGCTTGCTCTCCGTTTCCGTCGGCTCGATCATGATCGCGCCCGGCACGACCAGCGGAAAGTAGATCGTCGGCGCGAAGAAGCCGTAGTCGAGGAGCCGCTTCGCGAGGTCGAGGGTGTGGACGCCGTGGCGATCGAGGTCGCGGTCCGTGAAGACGCACTCGTGGAGCGAGGGCGTCTCGAACGCCAGCGGGAGCACGCCCGCGAGGCGCGCGCGGATGTAGTTGGCGTTCAGGACCGCCATGGCGGTGACGTCGGTCAGGCCCTCGGCGCCGAGCGAGCGCATGTAGCAGTAGGCCCGCACCAGCATGCCGACGTTGCCGTGGAAGGAGCGGACGCGGCCGATCGCGTGCGGGAAATCCTCGCTCCAGCGATACCCGTCGGCGCCGCGGACGAGCCGCGGGATGGGCAGGTAGGGTTCCAGACGCTCGGAGACCGCGACCGGACCCGCACCCGGACCACCGCCGCCGTGGGGCGTCGAGAAGGTCTTGTGCAGGTTGAACTGCAGGACGTCGGCGCCCATGTCGCCCGGCTTCGCGACGCCCATGAGCGCGTTCATGTTCGCGCCGTCGCAGTAGAGGAGCGCCCCCACCTCGTGCACCGCCTCCGCGATCGCGCGGATGTTGCGTTCGAACACCCCGAGCGTGTTCGGGTTCGTCACCATCATCGCGGCGACGTCCGGACCGAGGTGCTTCCGGACGGTGTCGACCTCGAGGATGCCCGCATCGTTGGCCGGCAACTCGGTCACGCTGTAGCCGCAGAGCGCCGCGCTCGCGGGGTTGGTGCCGTGCGCGCTCGCCGGGATGAGGACGCGTGTGCGGGGATTGCCGCGATCGGCGTGATAGGCGCGCACCATCTTGATGCCGGTGAGCTCGCCGTGGGCGCCGGCGGCCGGCTGGAGGCTGATGCCGGGAAGGCCGCTCACCTCGGCGAGGAAGTCGGCGAGGCGCGCCATCAACTCGAGCGTCCCCTGCGCCCAGGCGTCGGGGATCAACGGGTGCAGCGCGGCGAAACCCGGCATGCGCGCTACCGCCTCGTTCACGATCGGATTGTACTTCATCGTGCACGAGCCGAGCGGATAGAGCGTGGTGGCGGCGCTCAGGTTCCATTGTGAGAGCCGCGTGAAGTGCCGGACGACGTCGAGCTCGCTCACCTGCGGGAGTCCGGCGAGACCGTCCTCGCGGCGGAGCGCCGCCGGGATGACGTCGGCCGAGGCCGGACCGCCGACCTCGGCAGGATCACACGTGAGCCCCGTTCGCCCTTCGGCGCCGCGCTCGAAGATGAGCGGCTCGGGAAGAAGGCCCGCGCGCAAGACGCCCATCGCGGCGGGCGTGCCCCCCATTTCGCTGTCGCTCCCCGCCGTGCTCATGTTCGTCGCTCCGCTCATGCTCGCCGCTCCGCTCGTGCCGGCTCGACGCCGAGCGCGGTGACCAGGCGTTCCATCGCCGCCGCGTCGTGGAGCTCGGTCGCGCAGATGAGGAGCGCGTCCTCGAGCTCCGGATACCAAGTGCCGAGCGGATGCCCGGCGACGACGCCCGCCGCGAGGGCGTGCTCCCAGCGGCGGCGCGCGCCCGGGATGGTCAGCACGAACTCGTTGAAGAACGGACCGGAGAAATGCAGCGAGCCGACGCCGCGCAGGCGCTCCGCGAGCGCGTGTGCCCCGCGCACGTTTCGTTCGGCGAGGCTCGCGAGCCCGTGGCGGCCGAGCAGCGAGAGGTAGACGACGACCTGGACGGCGCAGAGCCCTTGGTTGGTGCAGATGTTCGACGTCGCGCGCTCGCGGCGAATGTGTTGCTCGCGCGTCGCGAGGGTCAGCACGTAGCCGCGTCGCCCGTTCACGTCGACGGTCTCGCCGACGAGGCGCCCCGGCAGGTTGCGGACGAAGCGCTCGCGGCTCGTGAAGAGCCCGAGGCCGGGGCCTCCGTACGCGAGGGAGAGACCGAGGCTCTGACCTTCGGCGACGGCGATGTCGACGTCGGATGCGCCCGGGGACTTGAGGAGCGCCAGCGCGAGCGCCTCTGCGGTGGCGCTCACGAGGAGGCAGTCTTCCGCGTGGGCGACCTCGGCTGCCCGGGTGAGATCCTCGATGACGCCGAAGACGTTCGGATAGCCGAGCACGAGGCAGGAGGCGCGGCGCAACAGGTCCGCGGCGGGAAGCGGCGTCGTGCCGTCGGGTCCGTACGGCACTTCGACGATCTCGACGTCGCGGATGCCCTCCAGATACGTCGTGATCACCGCGCGGTACTGCGGGTGCAACGCGCGCGACAGCAGCACGAGCGGCCGGCCCGGCCGGAGGCGCTGCGACATCAGCACGGCTTCCGCGGTCGCGGTGGCGCCGTCGTACATGCCGGCATTCGCGACCTCCATGCCGAGCAGCGCCGCGATCGACGACTGGAACTCGAACGAGGCCTGGAGCGTGCCCTGGCTGACCTCGGGCTGATACGGCGTGTACGCGGTCGCGAACTCGGCGCGGCCCGCGAGCTGCTCGACGGCCGCGGGGATGAAGTGCGGGTAGGCCCCGGCGCCGAGGAAGGCGACGGAGTCGGTCCGATTGCGGGCCGCGAGGCCCGCGAGCTCGGTGCGCATCGCGCGCTCGTCGAGGCCCGCCGGTAGGGCGAGCGTCGCGGTCGCGCGGAGGTCGGCGGGAACGTGGTCGACCAAGGCGGCGACGCTCGGGGCGCCGATCGCCTCCAGCATGGCGGCGATCTCGGGTTGCGTGTGCGGGGTGTAGCGCATGGGGCGGGAGGTTACGCCTTCTCCTGCGCGACGAAGTCCCGGTACTGGGCCGCGGTCATCAGCCGCTCGATCTCCGTCGCGTCGGCGAGCGTGACCTTCACCATCCACCCTTCCCCGTACGGATCCTCGTTGATGATTTCCGGGTTGCCGGCGAGACGCTCGTTCACGGCCGCGACCGCACCGCCGACCGGTGCGTAGACGTCGCTCACGGCCTTCACCGACTCGACGACGCCGAGCGTCGCGGACTTGGTGAGCACCGCGCCGATCGCGGGCAGCTCGACGAAGACGATGTCCCCGAGCTCCTCCTGCGCGTGGTCGGTGATGCCGATCGTCGCGACTCCGTCCGCGACCAGCACCCACTCGTGCTCCTCCGAGTAGCGAAGCGTCTCCGGAACCTGCATCAGCTCTCTCCTTCTTCTGGCGCGGGGGCGGTGCTGGGCTCGAGGTGCGCCGGCGCCGGCGGCTCCCCTGCGGGCACCTCCTCGACGAGCTCGACGGATGCATCCGAAGGCGGCGCGGGCACCTCGTCGTCGAGCTCGGGCTCCGCGGCCGGCGCGGCGACCGCCGGGTTTGCCTCGGCCGCGGACTGCTCGGGACCGCCTTCCGTCGATTCGGGCGCGGCGGGTGCCGCGGCGGCCGCGGGTCGCGGTCGACGATAGAACGGTGTCGGGATCACCTCGACCGGAACGGCGCGGCCGCGGATCTCGACGGCGAGCGCGGCCCCCGACGCGGCGAGTGCGGCCGCGACGTAGGCGAGCGCGACGGCGCTTCCGAGCGTCGGCGAGTGTGTCCCGCTCGTGACGACGCCGACCTGCGCGCCCTCGCACGTGATCGGATACCCTTGGCGCGCGATGCCGGGTCCGCGGAGCGCCAGGCCGACGAGCTTTCGCGGTGCACCCCGCTCTTGCTCGTGGAGCAACGCGCCCCGCCCGATGAAATCCTCGCCGTCGAGCTTCACCCAGCGGCCGAGACCGGCGGCGAGCGGCGACGTCGACTCGTCGAGCTCGTGGCCGTAGAGCGGCAGCGCCGCTTCGAGTCTCAGGGTGTCGCGGGCGCCGAGCCCGATCGGTTCGAGCCCGGCGTCGCGTCCGGCGGCCAGGAGCGCCGTCCAGAGGGCCACCGCGCGCGGCGCATCGACGAAGAGCTCGAAGCCGTCCTCGCCCGTGTAGCCGGTGCGGGATACGAGCGCCGGCAAGCCGGCGACCTCCGAGCGCGCGAAGCGGAAGCTCTTCAAGCGATCGAGCGGGAGCGGCGTCAGGGGCGCGAGAATCCCGCGCGCGGCCGGTCCCTGGAGCGCGATCAATGCCGTCGCCTGGCTGCGGTCGACGATCGTGGCTTCGCCGGCGTGCTCCTGGATCCAGGCCAGGTCCTTCGCGATGTTGCCGGCATTCACGCAAAAGACGTAGCGCTGGTCGTTGACGCGGTAGAGGGTGACGTCGTCGACGACGCCGCCGTCCTCGCGACAGAGCAGCGTGTACTGGACGTGGCCGTTCGCGAGCTTCCGCACGTCGTTGGTCGTGAGCCGCTGGCACGTCGCCGCCGCGTGCGGACCGAGCACCTCGATCTCGCCCATGTGGCTCACGTCGAAGAGCCCGGCCGCGGTGCGGACGGCTTTGTGCTCTTCCATGATGCCGCGGTACGAGACCGGCATCTCCCAGCCGCCGAACTCGACGATCCTGGCGCCGAGGGCGCGATGCTCGTCGTAGAGCGGCGTGCGGGCGAGCGTGCCCGTGGTCGACGACTCGCTCATGCGGCGACCCGACACGCGTCCGTCGCGCTCGCGACGGTATTGGCGAGCAGCATCGCGACCGTCATGGGTCCGACGCCGCCCGGGACGGGCGTGATCCACGCGGCGCGCTCGCGCGCGCCGTCGAAATCGACGTCGCCGACCAGCTTGCCTTCCGCGGTCCGGTTGATGCCGACGTCGATCACGATGGCGCCCTCCTTGATCCAATCGCCGCGAATCATCCGAGGCCGCCCGACCGCCGCGACGACGACGTCCGCGCGTCGCACGATCGCCGCGAGATCGCGGGTGCGCGAGTGACACATGGTGACGGTGGCGTGCTGCTCCAGAAGGAGCAACGACACCGGTTTGCCGACGAGCAGGCTTCGTCCGATCACCACGACGTCGGCGCCCGCGAGGTCGCATCCGGTTTCCGCGAGCAGCCGCATCACGCCGCGCGGGGTGCACGGGCGAAGCCCCGGAATGCCGGCGAGCAGGCGTCCCTGGCTGACGGCGGTCAGACCGTCGACGTCCTTCGCGGGCGTGATCGCCTGGATCACGGCGTCGGTGTCGATGCCGTCGGGCAGCGGCAGCTGCACGAGAATCCCGTGCACGTCGGCGCGCGCGTTCAACTCGGCGACCAGCGCGACGAGTGCCGCGGTCGTCGTGTCGGCGGGAAGCCGGCGGCCGATCGATGCCATCCCGATCTCGGTGCAGGCGCGCTCCTTCGATCCCACGTAGACGCGGGACGCGGGGTCGTCACCGACGAGCACCGTCGCGAGTCCGGGCGTCACGCCGCGAGCGCGCAGCGCCTCGACGTCTCGAGCCGCCTCCGCGCGCACCGCCTGCGCCACCGCCTTGCCGTCGAGAATCCTGCTCATGGGGGATCGTGTGCGCGCCGACCCGCGCCCACGCGCGCGCGACGTGTATATATGCGTCGCCACGTTTGTAAAGGCGCCGTCCGTAAATAGAATCGCCGGCATGCACGTCGGCGTTCCACGCGAGATCAAGCCGGAGGAAAACCGTGTCGCGCTCACCCCGAGCGGCGTTGCTGCGCTCGTCGCGCACGGCCATCGCGTCAGCATCGAGCGCGGCGCCGGCATCGGAAGCCGATTCGCCGACGAGTCCTACGTCGCGGCCGGAGCGACGCTCGCCGACGCCGCGACGGTGTGGGCCGAAGCCGACATGGTTCTCAAGGTGAAGGAGCCGCTCCCCGCCGAGATCGGGCGGCTGCGCCCGGGTCTCATCCTCTTCACCTATCTCCATCTCGCGGCCGACGAGACGTTGACGCGGGCGCTGGTCGCGAGCGGCGCCCGCGCGATCGCGTACGAGACGATCCAGCTCGCGGACGGCAGCCTGCCGCTGCTCGCGCCGATGAGCGAGGTCGCCGGTCGCCTCGCGATCCAGGTCGGCTCGTGGTGTCTCCAGGCGACGAACGGCGGACGCGGTGTGCTGCTTTCCGGCGTCGCCGGTGTGCGGCCCGGGAAGGTCGTCATCCTGGGCGCGGGGATCGCCGGCGCGAGCGCGTGTCAGGCGGCGGTCGGCATCGGGGCCCGCGTGACGATCCTCGACGTCAATCCGACGCGGCTCCGCTACGTGAGCGACATCCTCGGGCGTCACGTGACGACCCTCATGTCGAATCGCGCCAACATCGAGGAGGAGGTCGTGGACGCCGACCTCGTCGTCGGCACGGTCCTGATCCCCGGCGCGAAGGCGCCGAAGCTGATCACGCGCGCCCTGCTCCGCAGCATGCGGCCGGGCTCGGCCTTCGTCGACGTCTCGATCGATCAAGGCGGGTGCGCCGAGACGTCGCGCCCGACGTCGCATCGCGACCCGATCTACGTCGAGGAAGGCGTCGTCCACTACTGCGTGACGAACATGCCGGGCGCCGTCCCGAACACCGCGACGCACGCGCTCACGAACACGACGCTGTCGTACGCGCTCGCGCTGGCCGATCAGGGATTCGTGGCCGCGGTCGGCGCCGATCCGGCGCTTCGCCGCGGCGTGAACGTCGCCGACGGGGCCGTATGGCACCCGGCGGTCGCGGCGGCGTTCGGGCTCCCGCTCGCGTCGCCCTGACGCGATCCGGCTACTTGGCGGACTTCTTCTTCGCGCCGGACGTGCGTGGAGGCGGCGAACCGTAGAGCACCGTATGGAGCCGCGTCACGAGCTGGGACGCCCCGATCTCCGCGAGCTCGCCGGCACGCACCCACGTCCCGCCCGCGCGCACGAAGCCCGGCAGGTTCCAGAGGTTCTCGGAAAGCGATTGCTGCTGCTCGGCGTACTCACCTTGCCAGATCGGCGTCCCGTCGGGCGCGCGCATGAGCTCGACGCCGAAGACGACGTGCGCCGGACGCTTGGCGGCGAGCTCCGTGCCGATGCGCTCCTCGAAGATGCGGACGTCGCCGCGCAGCACGGCGTCGGCGCGCAGGACCTTGGCGACGGCGCGCGCCTCCTCGGCCGTCGGCGGTCGGAGCTCCCCCGACACTTGGCGGATGGCCTCGCCGACGATCATGTCGTCGACGATCACCCACTGGGTCTGCTCGCGCATCGCGGTGGTGACGGCACGCGTCACGGTGTCTCCGGGCGACTCGGTCCGCGGCTCCGCGCCGAGCTCGGTCGCTTCACGATCCGGGGCGAGTGCGACCGTCGTGAACGGGAGAATGGCGATGCGCCGCACTTCTCCGCGCGCGATCGGCGACAAGGGTCGAGACGCGACCGTCGCCGGCAACGAGCTGCACGCCGCGAGCGCGACGGCCACGACGGCCAGGACTGCGCGCGTCGTCCACTGCACCCCTCGACCACCCATCGTCCGCTCCTCAGCGATCGAGCTTCACCCCGAGCTCGCGCAGTTGTCGGGCGTCGACCGTGCTCGGCGCCTCCGTCATGAGATCCATGGCCTTCTGGGTCTTCGGAAAGGCGATGACTTCGCGGATCGACTCTTCTCCGGCGAGCAGCATGACCAGCCGGTCGAACCCGAACGCGAGGCCGCCGTGCGGCGGCGCGCCCGACGACAGCGCTTCGAGGAGAAAGCCGAACTTGCCCTGCGCGTCCTCGGGCGAGATGCCGAGCATGGCGAAGACGCGCTCTTGCACCGCCGACTGATGGATCCGGACGCTGCCGCCGCCGATCTCGGTGCCGTTCAGCACGAGATCGTACGCCTGCGCGCGGATCTCGAGCGGATGCGACTCGAGACGCGCGAGATCGTCGTCCACCGGCGCGGTGAACGGGTGATGGACCGCGACGTGCCGGCGCGCCTCCTCGTCGTAGTCGAAGAGCGGGAAGTCGGTGACCCACACCAGGTTCTTCTGGTCGGCGTCGATCATGCCGAGCTTGGCGCCGAGGCGAAGGCGCAGCGCCGCGAGCGCGTCGTGCACGACCCGCGGCTTGTCGGCGACGAGCATGATCACGTTGCCGGGCTTCAGGCTCGCGGTGGCGGCGAGTCGCTCCCGCTCGGCGTCGGAGAGGAACTTCACGATCGGCGACTGCCAGCCGTCGTCCCCGATGCGAATCCAGGCGAGGCCCTTGGCGCCGTAGATGGCGACGAACTCGGTGAGGTCGTCGAGGTCTTTGCGGGACAGCTTCGAGCCGTCGGGGACAACGACCGCCTTGATCGTGCCGCCCTTCGCGAGCGCGTCGGCGAACACCTTGAACTGCGAGCCCGCGAAGACCGGCGCGCAATCGACGAGCTCGAGCCCGAAGCGTGTGTCCGGGCGATCGCAGCCGTAGCGACTCATCGCTTCGGCGTAGCTCAGCACCGGCAGCGGCGGTGCCGGCATCGCGACCCCGGCTTCGGCGAAGAGCTCCGCGACGAGCCCTTCCATCAGACGGAAGATCGTCGGCCGCGAGAGGAACGACATCTCGAGGTCGATCTGCGTGAACTCCGGCTGCCGGTCGGCGCGGAGATCCTCGTCCCGGAAGCAGCGCGCGATCTGGTAGTAGCGATCGACACCCGAGACCATGAGGATCTGCTTGAAGAGCTGCGGCGACTGCGGGAGCGCGAAGAAGGTGCCGGGGTTCACGCGGCTCGGGACCAGATAGTCGCGGGCGCCTTCGGGCGTGCTGCGAGTCAAGATGGGCGTCTCGACTTCGACGAAGCCGTTCTTGTTGAGGTACTCGCGCGTCCGTGCCCCGAGGCGGTGGCGCAGCCAGAGGTTCTTGAACATGCGCGGGCGCCGGAGGTCGAGGTAGCGGTAGCGGAGACGCGTCGCCTCGGCGACCTCGGTCGTGTCGTCGACGGGGAACGGGCTCGGGCGCGCGGTATTCAGCACCTTGAGCTCGTGGCCGACGATCTCGATCTCGCCGGTCGGGAGATCGGGATTCACCGTCTCTTTCGAGCGCGGCACGATCGTGCCCTGCACGGCGACGACGAACTCGAGTCGGCAGCTCGACGCGGCGGCGTGCGCGGTCGCGCTCCGCTCCGGATCGAGCACGACCTGGATGAGACCCGAGCGGTCGCGGAGATCGATGAAGATGACGCCCCCGTGATCGCGCCGTCCGTGGACCCAGCCCATGACGGTGACGGTGCGCTGCGCGTCGGTGAGGCGGAGATCGCCGCCGTAGTCGCTGCGTTCCCAGCCGCCGAGCGTTGCGAGCTCTTCAGCCACCCTGTCCTCCTGAAGCCGCGAGCCCGTCGAGGGTCGCCGCGAGCGCGTCGGCGGGCGCGTCGACCGCGAGCGCCAGCGGATGATCGGCCTTGCGTTGCAGGTCGCGCACGGTCGCGCGGCCGGCGCGGAGCTCGTCCTCGCCGATGAGCACCGCGAAACGCGCCGCCAGCTTGTCGGCGCGGCGCATGGCGCTCTTCAAGCTGCGACCGGCGGCCTCGAGCTCGCACCGCACGCCATGACCGCGCAGGCGCCGCGCGATGCGGACCGCCGCCGGCGCCGCCTCGATCGAGAGCGGGATCACGTCGACGGCCGGCGTCTCGGTCGCGGACTCGTTGCCTTCGGTTGCGAGGAGCAGCCGCTCGAGGCCGATCGCGAACCCGATGCCGGCGATCGGCGGACCGCCGAGCGCGGCGATGAGCCCGTCGTAGCGTCCTCCGCCACCGACGGCGTTCTGCGCGCCGAGATTCCCGGCGACGACCTCGAAGGCCGTCCGGACGTAGTAGTCGAGCCCGCGGACGAGGCGCGGATTCACGCGGTACGGCACCTCGGCCGCGTCGAGGAGACGTTCGACCTCGGCGAAGTGCGCGCGGCACGGATCGCACAGATGGTCCGTCACGAGCGGCGCGTCGGCCATGATCGTGCGACAGCCCTCTTCCTTGCAGTCGAGGAGCCGCAGCGGGTTGCGATCGAGCCGCTCGCGGCACGTCGAGCAGAGCTGGTCGACGTGGGCGCGGCCGTAGGCGGTGAGCGCGGCACGGTATCCGGGCCGGCAGGCCTCGTCACCGAGGGAGTTGATGATCAGCTCGGCGGTCGTGAGCCCTGCCCCGCGCAGGCAATCGGCGAGCAGCGTCACGACCTCGGCGTCGGCGAGCGCGTCGTCGCGTCCGATCAGCTCGACGCCGAATTGATGGAACTGGCGCGAGCGGCCGCGCTGCGGCCGTTCACGGCGAAACATCGGTCCCAGGTAGAAGAGCTTCGCGACCTGCTCGCGCTGCGCGAGTCCCGCCTCGATCGCGGCCCGCATGACCGACGCGGTGCCTTCGGGGCGGAGGGTCAGCGACGTGCCGTCGCGGTCCTCGAAGCTGTACATCTCCTTGGAGACGATGTCGGTGGTCTCGCCGAGCGAGCGCGCGAAGAGCTCGGTGCGCTCCGCGATCGGGATGCGGATCTCGCCGTAGTTGTACGTCGCGAGCACGGCGCGGAGCCGCCCCTCGATCTCCGTGAAGCGCGTGCTCTGCGGCGGGACGACGTCATGGAACCCCTTGACGCCATTGATGGTTTTCATCGAGCCACTTTCGAACGAGCAGAGCTACCAAAGCGACTTCGACAATTCAAATCGCGTCTCGGCGCGCGCGTCGCGAAACGCACGCACGGTGACGTCGCGCCCGTCGGACGCCATGCGAACGGCGCCATGGTCCGCCGTGTTCCACACGCGGGCACCGACGGCATGCAGGCGGCGCACGACGGCGGGCGCCGGGAAGCCGAATCGATTCCCCTCGCCGCTCGAAACGACCGCGATGCGCGGCCTGACCGCCGCGAGCCACGAACCCGTGCTCGACGTGGCGCTGCCGTGGTGCGCGACCTTCAGCACGTCGCTCGCGGGAACGCGGCCGCCGTGGAGCATCTCGGCCTCGGCGGCGTGCTGGATGTCGCCGGTGAAGAGGAACGAGGTCGCGCCGTAGACGAGTCGCAGGACCAGCGACGCGTCGTTCACGCCGAGGCCGTCGAGCGTCGTCGGGTGCAGGATCTGCGCCTGCACGTCCCCGAGCCTTCGTGCGACGTCGTGCCGAAGCGCGACGCGACGGACACCCGCCGCGGCGAGCGCCGTATCGAGACGCGCGAACGCGGCGCTCGCGCTCCGGGTGCCGTTCGACCAGAGCTCCGCGGGCGCGAAATGTTCCGCGAGGTAGGCGAGCCCGCCGAAGTGGTCGAGCTGCGGGTGTGAGAGCACCAGGACGTCGACACGGAGGATCTTTCGCGAGCGCAGGAACGGTGCGATCACGCGCTCGCCCGGATCGAAGTCGCCCGGCAGCCCGCCGCCGTCGATCACCATCACGGCGCCGCGGGGCAGCTCGACGACGGCGGCGTCGCCCTGCCCGACCGAGAGGAAGGTCACGCGGAGATCCGAGTTGAAGCCGCGCTCCCAGATCCAGTACCCGAGGTCGGCGGCCGTGAGGGAGAGGAGGAACGCCGTGACGAGTCGACGCCGGCGACGGTCGGCGGGCCGGCGCAGGCGCCACCAGAGGCACCCGAGCCATCCGTAGGCGAGTGTCACTTCGCCGAGATTGGGCATCGGTGTCGGCACCGCCGCGCCGGGGATCGCCGCGAGCCGTCCGGCGAGGGCGAGCCCGACGGAGGCCGCCGTGTTCGCGACGGAGAGCAGGAGGTCGGCGACCCGCGGCGCGAGCGCGACGAGCGGGAGCGCGGCGAGGCCGGGGACGAGCGTCGCGGGCCCGAGAAGCGGCAAGGTCAGCAGATTGGCCAGTGGGGCAATGAGCGACACCTGCTGGAAGTGCCAGGCCGTGAGCGGTGCCGTCGCGGTGCTGGCGACGAGCGCCGTCGTGACCGGAACCACGACGAGCGTCCGCCACCATGCGACGCGAGCGCGTCCGACAGGACGTTCGTCCCGCTGCCGTCGCATGTGGATCGAGAGAGCGAGAAGTCCGGTCACCGCGACGAAGGAGAGTTCGAAGGAGACGTCCGCGGCGACGTCCGGCGTGCCGCAGGCGATCAGGAGCGCGACGAGCGCCAGGGCGCGGAAGCCGTCGGGAGGACGGCGCCCGAGCACTACGAGCACGAGGATGCCGTAGGTCAGGAACGAGCGGGTCGCGGGTACGGTGCCTCCGGCGATCGCCGCGTAGGCGGCGACCGGCGCGAGCCCCGCCGTCGCGGCGACGCTCCGGACGTCGATGCGGAGCGCGAGGGGGCCGAGGCGAAGGAGCAGCCAGCGAAGGGACACGACGAAGGCGCCCGCCGCGACCGCTACGTGGAATCCCGACACCGAGACGACGTGGGCCAGGCCCGTGCGGGTGAGGCTCACCCGGGTTTCGGCATCGAGGCTGCGCGTCGCGCCGAGCAGCACGGCCGTCAGGTAGCCGCGGGCCGGCTCGGTCGTGCGGCGCGCGATCCAATCCGCGAGCGCGTCGCGCGTACGGTCGACGTCGTC
>Ga0268299_1000710_pt1 | contig 88010 bp, 64 predicted proteins | sample NOBtaG_FD_193484 | JGI IMG/M metagenome (GOLD analysis project Ga0268299, IMG submission 193484) | Activated sludge microbial communities from bioreactor in Nijmegen, Gelderland, Netherland - NOB reactor | ecosystem: Engineered > Bioreactor > Aerobic > Activated sludge | place: Netherlands... | reverse complement strand
AAGGGCACCAGCCTCAACCTCCGGACCTTCCTCGAACTCGCCGCCAAGTACGACCTGGCGAAGGAGTTCCCGTCGTACTATTCGCACCTGTACCTCACCGAGAAGGCCCAGGGCCGGGACGACCTGCTCCGGCTCGACGAGGCGAACCGCAAGAACCTCCGGGCCTACATCGACAATGTCCTGACCACGGAGAAGCTGACCCGGGTCGAGACGAACCTCGCCCTGCTCCAGAAGCACGAACTGACCAACCGCGCCGCCGACCGGAAACCGCTGGAGGTGGAACTGGTCGGCCTGCGCGTCGGGCCGTTCGTGCTGGTCACCTTCCCCGGCGAGCTGACCGTCGAGATCGGCCTGAACGTGAAGAAGTCCTCGCCGCACAGGCCGACCTTCGTCGCCGGCTACACGAACGGCTACATCTACTACACGCCGACGGCGCGCCAGCTCCGGAACAGCGGCGGCGCGCAGGAGGACAGCGACTGCCTCGTCGCCCCGGAGTGGGAGGCCCTCTTCTACGCCCGGGTCGCGGCGCTACTGAAACGGCTGTGACCCACCCCGAAGGGAGGCCGACGATGCTCGTTCCGAGACAGCTCCTCGCCGTCGCCGCCGTCGCGGCGGGGCTGGCCGCGACCGACGACCGGGAGCCGGCCGGGCGCTGGCGGCTGGCCGGCGACGCGGCGGACGCGACCAACCACGGCGTGACGTTCACCGCCACGGGGCCGGACGGCAAGTCCCCGGCGGCGACGTTCGACGGCCGGGCCGCCCGGCTCGAAGTGAAGGCCGGCCCCGCGCTCCGGCTCGGCACCCGCGACTTCACCGTCGCCCTCTGGGTCCGCGCCGACGACGGCCACGGCGACCTCGTTTCGATGTACGACGCGAAGAAGCGGGTCGGCTTCACCCTCACGCTGCGGACCACCACAGGCGTGACGACGAGCCAGCCGAACACGCGCCAGCTCCAGTTCGGCATCGACGCCGGCAGCAAGCCGACGTGGACCGACGAGGGCCGGCCGGGCGACGCCGTGCTGGCGTTCGCCCTCGCCGTCCACGACGGCCACCTCTACGCCGGCACGGCGAGCAACGCCAGGGGGGCTATCGGCCGCGTCCACCGTTACGACGGGCCGGGGAAGTGGGCCGATTGCGGGGCCCCCGACAAGTGCAACGCGATCACGTCGCTCGCCGTCCACGACGGGAAGCTCTACGCCGCGTCGTCGAAGTACCGCTTCGCCGGCTCGGCGCTACCCGAATCGGAAAACGCCCACCCCGGCGGCGGCATCTATCGCCACGAGGGCGGGCAGCGCTGGGCCGAGGTCGGCCGGCTGCCGGACACGGAGGCGGTCGGCGGTATGGTCACCTTCGACGGCCGGCTCCACGCGTCGTCGCTGTACAAGCCGGCCGGGTTCTTCCGCCTCGAACCAAACGGCAAGTGGACGTCGCTCGCGGTGCCGGACGGCAAGCGGGTCGAGTCGCTCGGCGTCTTCCAGGGCCAGCTTTATGCGACGAGCTACGACGGCGGCCGGGTCTACCGCCACGACGGCAAGGCGTGGTCGGACCTCGGCCAGCTCGGCGAGAACACCCAGACGTATTCGTTCGCGGTCAGCCGGGGCCAGCTCCACGTCGGCACCTGGCCGAGCGGCCGGGTGTACCGCCTGAGCCAGGACCGCTGGGAAGACCTGGGCCGCCTCGGGAGCGAGCTGGAGGTCATGGGCATGGCGGTCCACAACGGCCAGCTCTACGCCGGGACGCTGCCGCTGGCCGAGGTCTACCGCCACGACGGGCCGACGTGGACGAAGATCGCCCGGCTGGACGACACCCCGGACGTGAAGTACCGCCGCGCGTGGACGATGGCCCAGTACCGGGGCCGGCTGTTCTGTAGCACGCTGCCGTCGGGGCGCGTCCACTCGCTCGAAGCCGGCCCGTGCGTGACGCACGACCGCGAACTGACACCGGGCTGGCACCACGTCGCGGCGGTGCGGCAGGGCCCCTTGCTGAAACTCTACCTGGACGGCGAACCCGTCGCCGAATCGGCGAAGTTCGACCGGGAGAAGTTCGACCTGACGACGGCCGAGCCGCTGGTGATCGGTGCCGGTGCCGGCGAATCCTTCCGCGGGGCCCTGGCGGACGTGCGGCTCTACCGGCGGGCGCTCGCGGCGGACGAGATCGCCCGGCTGACCAAGCCGTGAGCGGCTTCCCTTGCGAGGGGCGCGGCCTTCACACGCCCGGGATGGAGCTTATTTCCTGAAGCAGCTTCTGCGCCTGGTCGCGCTGCTCCTTGGTCGGCGAGAGTTCGAGCAACGCCTGGGCGTCGTTTCGCGACTGGCGCAGGCAGCCCAACACCCCGTCGCGATCGTTCTTCTGCGACGCCTCGACCGCGAGCCGGTGCCAGGCGATCATGCGGTAAAACAGCGCCGTCCGCGAGGTCGGCTTGTCCTTCAGAATCCGGCCCATCTCGTTCGCGACGCCGCGCCAGTTCTCGTTCAGGTCGCCCAGCGGATGCAGCGCGGCGTGGACGACCGCGCTGTCGAGGGCCTCCTCCACCTCGGTCAAATCCTGCCCGGTCACCGGCGGCGGCCCCTGCTCCGAAGTCGGCCAGGAGCGGAGCCGCTCGCGCCAGGCGTCGAGCCAGCGGTTGACCGACCGACTCAGCCGCTGGGGGTCGAGCCGCGCGTTGGCGGAGAGGTTCTGGAAGATGATGACCGTGTTCTTCACGGTCGCGAGCGCCTGCTGCTGGAGCTGGCCCCACACCTTCCGGCACTCCGCCCGACCGGCCTCGGTCACCCCGGCACGGGCGGCGTCCTCCAGGACCGCGAGGGCCTCGGCGTTCATGCCGTCGTCGATCAACTCGATCAGCAGCGGCACCGCGGCCGGGTCGTTGGCGTTGGCCAGGTCGAAGGCGCGCCGGTGCTTCGGCCCGAACGCGAGCAGGCCCGCCAGGTGACGCGCCGGGCCGGTCGAACGCGGGTACCGGGCGACCCATTCGCGCAGCAGCTCCAGGGCGCGCGGCGTCGGCTCCCCCTTGAACGCCGCCGTGACCTCGACCGGATAGAAATGGCTCGGCTCGTCGATCAGGTCGAGGTAGCTCCGGTCGCCGACCGCCTGTCGCGGCCGGCTCAGGGCCTGGTTCGTCGCCCAGGGGCCGACGAGCCGACCATACTGCGCCTGCCGGAACGCGTCGTCCTCGGCGACGTCGGTGCCCTTGAAGACGAACTCCAGCAGCGGGAACAGGACGTGGTCGGTCAGGCCGCCCATCAGATCGAGCACGACCTCGCCGTCGGTCAGGCCGTTCGCCAGCGCCGCGGCGTTGAGCAGGTCCGGGCTCTGGTCGAGCGGCACGGCGTCCAGCCGGGCGAACTCGTCGAGGAAATCGAGGCCGCGCAGGTGGCGGTACAAGGTCTCGTTGCCGCGGACGTGGAGGTAGAGCGTCTTCTTGAACCGGACGACCTCCTTGAGCCACTGCACATGGCGGGCCTCCTCGCCGGCGTAGTGCGGGTCCTTCTCCGGCGTCAGCCGGTACGCCGAGCCGCAGGCCTTCGCCGCGGCGTCGATGTGGTTCAGGCACAGGGCCTGGAAGGCGTCCCGGACGCGATCCGGCAGCAGCGCGCAGGCGCTCTCGACGAACGCGACCAGGCCGTCCCGCGCCCGGGCGCGGGCCTTGGGGCCGTCGGACTTGCGCACGCCGAGGACCCAGAGCGGGGCGCGGAAATCGAGCTTGCCGTTGAGCAGCTCCAGCAGCTTGTGACCGACGAAGTGCCGCACCCGGCCGGGGCTATCGAGAAAGACGGCGAAGGCGGCCTCGTCCGCCTTCTCGTCGCGCCGGGCGTCCGGCTTCTCCTGCAGGAAGGCCGGCGCGAAGGCGTTGCCGAACTCGCGATGGAACGCGGCCCGGGCCGCCGCGCGGGGCCGCGGGCTCCCCTCGACGACGTCGTAGAAGTAGAGCATCTCGGCGTACGCCCGCCACGACGACAGGCACCGGCTGGCGTCCTGGTCGCGCGTGTCGCAGACGGCGATGTTCCACAGCAGGTCGAGGTCGAGCCGATCCGCGCAGAGGAGGGCGTTCCACTGCTCGCGGGCCAGGTGGCGTCGGCCCAGGCGAAAGAACGTCTCGGCCGCACGGGCGCGGACCAGGCCGCGCAGGCCGTGCAAGGCCGGCTGCCGGAGGGCGGCCCGCGGGTAGGGTTTGAACGTGGCCCCCGCCGCGTTGTAGAACCGGATCAGCTCGCGGTCGGCGTCCGCCAGGGCCTTTTCCAACGCGGCCAGCCCGCGGAGGGAATCGTCGCCGATCCGCGGCTGGCGCGGCGTCTGGCCCGCCCCCGCCGGCGTCGCCGCCGCCGGGGCCGAGGCGGCGGCGGGGCCCGGTTGCAACGCCGGGGTCACCGGCGGCACGGGCAGCTTGTCGAGGACCTTGCGGAACTTGCCCGGCCGGGTGGCGTTGTCCTTGAAGACGCGCTCGACCTTCTCCAACCGGCCGGCCTCCTCGGGCGTCAGGGAGCCGCTCTTGCGGAGGTCGCCGATCGCGGCCAACGCCTCGGTGCAGGCCGGCTTCCCCGCCTCGACGTGGGCCGCGATCGCCTGAAGCTCGCCCAGGCTCTTCGCATCGAGCGGGCCGGTTTTCGAGGCCTTCTCCAGGTCGAGCAGCCGCGGCCAGTCGGCGTCGAAGCGCGCCTTCATCGCGCCGGCCTGGGCGTCGAGCGCGGCGAGGCGCTCGGCCGGCGAACTCGCGGCCGTCCCCGGGTTCGACGCCCCGGCCGGGGCCGGGGCCAGGGCCGCGGGGTCGATCTTCGGCACGGGGAGCTTGTTGAGGACCTTGAGGAACTTCCCCAGCGTGGCCGTCTTCTTCAGGTCGCGCTCGATCTTTTCGGCCCGGGTCGCCTGCTCGGGGGTGAGTCCGCCGCCGGTGCGCATCTCGCCGATGTCGCGGAGCCCGGCACCGCACGCGGCCTTCGCCACCTCCACGTCGATGGCGACGGCGCGGAGGTCGTCGAGGCCCTTCTCGTCGAGCGAGCCGGCCTTGTGGGCCGACTCCAGCGCGAGCAGGCGCGGCCAGGCCGCGTCGAGTCGCCCGGCCAGATCGGCCGCCTGGGCCTCCAGGCCGTCCAGCCGTTCGGCCGGGCTCGCCGCGGGGGTCGCGTCCGCGGGGGTCGCTTCTCGCGGCGGGCGATCAGCCAGCCGACGCGGCGGGTCGGCGTAGAGGGCCTTCACGCCGCGCCGCAGCTTCTTGACGTGCTCTGCGACCTCCTCGTCCTGGGCCTTCTGGGCGGCCTCGTCCTTCGGGGGCGAGCGCCGGGCCGCGTTCAGGTAGCGCCGGGCGGCGCGATAGTCGCCCAGCGCCTCGAACCGTAGCGGGTACCAGACGACCCGCCGCTGGTGGATCAGCGCGGCCAGGAACGGCGGCAGGTCGCCCGCCTGGATCGCCTCGGCCAGGAGCCTCGGCACGTCGTCCTCGGCGGCCTCGAAGAGCGCGCAAACCCGCCCCAGCAGAGCGAGGTCCGGCCGGGGCTCGGCGGGCAGCTTCGCCGCGAGCCGGCGGATCGTCTCCGCCGGGTAGCCGCTGACTAGCCACTGGATCGCCAGGATGACGAAGGCCGAGACGCCGCGCGGACGCCGCGCCGCCGCCGTGGCCGCCCGCTCCATCACCGGGAGCAGGTCGTCCAGCTTGTGGTTCGACGGCTCCGCCTCGAGCAGCGCCTCGGCCAGGAGGTCGTCGATGCCCGACCAGCGACACTCGCCGGGTTTCTCGATGCGAGGCAGCCGCGGCACCGCCGGCGTGGGGCTCTCCGGGGCCGGGGTTTCGTCGGCGGGCGGCGGTTCGGCGAAGGGCTCCTGCATCGCCCGTTCCATCCGGCGATTCGCCTCCTCCTCGCGGAGCTTCTCGCTCATGGGCGGGGTGAAATCGCTGAGGTCGGCCGGCAGGTGATCGACCCCGTCCCGGACGGCTTTCTCGACCTTCCCGCCGCGTTCGCGCAGCGCCTCGACGTCGTATCGCACGTCGCCGTGGTGGCGGGCGTGCAGCTCGCGCTGCAGCAGGCTGACGTGGGCCCAGATGCGGTGACTCGTCGGGCACTGGGCGAGCGCCCGCCGGAGCCAGGCCGCCGCCCGGTCGAGGTCGCCGTGCTGGAGATAGATCCGCGCCAGGTGGTAGGCGTAGCGCGGGTTGGCCCCGTCCAACCGCCGGCCGCGCAGCAGCAGGCGCACGGCCTCCGGGGCGGGGGTGTCGGCCGCCACGGCCAGCCGGAACGCGCACTCGGCGAGGGCCTCCCGCTCGGTCGGCGTCAGCGGCGCGGCGGCCTTCTGCTTGACGAGCCGGTCGAGGATGGCGCGCAGGCGGACGGGGTCGGTCAGCTTCGGGCTCATCGGTTGCCCCCCAGCACGCGCGCCTCGAACTCGGCCGACGGGACCAGGCGCACCCCCTGGCCGTCGCCGACGGCGAACCGGTCGCCGCCGGGCGAGACGGCCAGGGTGCCGACGGCCTGGGTGAAGACGACGCGGTCCCCCTGGAGGAGGGCGTGCGCGCCGTCCGGCGTGCGGAAGACGCAGTACCGGCCGTCGTCGCTCGCCGATACGGGCACCGCGCCGGCCTGGACGTGGAACGGCGTCTGGAAACACTGGGCGTTGATCCGCACGCCCTTGCCGCGTTCGTCGAGCGCGAGCAGGTCGGCACTCTCGCCCCAGAAGCTCTGCACGCCGGACACCTGGAGCGGTTCCTGGAGGACCTTGCCCGAGGCCGGGATCACGTGCAGGGCCCGGGCACCCAGGGCGACCATGCCGTCCTTCCCTTGCTTGAACAGGTGGACGGTCGGTTCCAGGCGATGCTCGGCGACGCGGGCCCCGCCGCGGAAGACGGTGCAAAGGCCGTCGAGCCCGGCGACGTAGAGCTCGTTCCCCCGCGCGGCGAGGGCCTGGATCCCGGACGCGTTGCCCGGCAGCGGCGTGGCCCGGCCTCCGGCCGCGAGGCGGAACAGCTTGCCGTTCCACAGCCCGGCGTAGATCGCGTCGTCCGCCAGGGCCACGTCGCCGATCACGCAGAAACCGCCCTGGCCGTCGTCCAGCTTCCAGGTGTCCTGGCCCCCGTCACCCCGCAGGAGATGGACGGTGCCCTGCCAGTCGGCGACGACCATCCGCGCGCCCGCGCGGCGCAGCAGCCGCAACGGGCCGAAGGTCATCTCGCCGCGCCGCTGGCCGTCCAGGCCGAAGGCGGTCAGCCGCTGCTCGCCGAGGATCGCGACCGCGGTGCCGTCGGCGAAGAAGACCGCCTCGCCGCCCCCGGGCAGGGTCGGCTCCGGGGGCGGGGCCACCTCTGGGGCCTTCTCGGGGTGCGCTGCCGCGACGGGCGGCTCGACCACGACCGGCGGCGGCGCGATGGCCAGCGGCTGGCTCCGGACCTTCTCGCAACCGACGGCCGACGCCAGGAGTTCGACCCGCGGGCACTCGCGATCGAAGAACAGGTCGCGAAAGACCGCGACGCCGTTGCTGCTGCGGACCTTGAGCGTCCCTTGTAGGCCGGGGGCGTCCGTGCTGAGGACGACCTCCTCCTCGCGCGGCGCGCCGCCGGCCGTCTGGAGCGTCACCTCCACGGCCGGGTAGAGCGTCTGGTTGACGAGGCCGCACACCGGCTGGGCGCGGAACCCGAGGCGCAATTCCTCCGCTGCCTGCCGGAGGTCGAGCGACCGGACCAGCCGGGCGAACCAGTCGGGCACCCGCAGGTTCAGGTAGTTGATGTGCGACACCTTGAACGGGACCTGGTCGGCGTCGTCCGGGTTGATGAGGACGGGGTTGATGAGGCGTTGCTCGCCGGTCGGGTCGCGCTCGATCAGCTTGGTCAGCTCCCAGCTCGTCATCTGCTTGGCGAAGTAGCGCCGCGAGTAGACGAGGACGGCCTTGCGGCTGTGCCGGATCGCGTCGGCCAGGGCGTCCAGCCAGTTGACGGCGGCGTCGAGCGACTCGACGTCGAAGAAGATCTCCGGGCGGCGGCCGTCCGGCGTGCGGTGTTTCAGGAGCGGCTCGTAGAGATTCTGCTCGACCCACGCCCGCTCTTCGCGGGCGTAGCTGAGAAAGATATCCCACCGGGGGGCTGAGGAGGTCATCGGGGCGTCTCCGCGTCGGAATCACCCGGGGTTCAACTGCACCAAGATGTTGCGGATCGCGTCGATCAGCTGGGCCGTCTGGCTGCGGGCGTCGTTGTGCGTCATCCGCGCCAGGGCGGCCTCGGCCTCGGCCTTGAGGTTCTCGAAGAACGTCCGCAGGGCGACGAGCTGGGCCATCGTCGAGATGGGCGGGGCGTTGTTGACCGCCCGCATCTTGTCGTCGAACTTCTTGTACAGCCGCATGAAGGTCTCGCCGTCCTGGACCTCGGCGCGGATGGCGGCCAGCTGCGCGCAGTGGCTGTTGACGGCCTCTTCGAGCTGGGCGAGCGTGCGCAGGCCGGGCTCGCTGCGGAAGCTCCGCCGGGCCGCCTGGCACTTCTTCCCCACGGCCTGAAGGGCGTTGTAGATCCGGTCGAGGTGCGCCACCGACTGGATGCCGCCCTCGGCGAGCGCCATCGCCTTGCCGAACTCGTCGATCAGTTGGTTGATGGTGCGGATTTCCTCGGGCGGCGGCAGGTACCTCTCCAGGTCGGCGAGGATCTGGTCGAGCACGGCCAGGAAGCCCGGGGCGGCGTCGCTGCCGTGCTGGACGGCCTTGCGCGCGTAGTCGCGGGCCTTCTTGAGCTGGAAGACGAGGTCCGCTAGGCCCGGCTCGTACGGCGTCCCCATGAGGGCGGCCATGCGGCGGTAGATGCCCAGGCCGCGCAGGAAGTTGGCGTAGGCGAAGTGCGGGGCCAGCGCCAGGGCCTGGTCGAGGATCTCGTCGGCCTGGTCGAACTGCCCGACCATCAGGAACAGCTGGGCCAGCTGGATCTCGCGGCCGACGATCAGGCGGTAGAGCGCCTCGACCTCGGCGGGGCCGCCGGCGGGCACCTCCTTGGCCACGCTGCGTTTCATCAGCCAGCCGTTGAGGCGGACGAGGTACGCGTCGAACGTCTTCCAGAGCGGGTGGGCCTTCATCTCGGGCGACAGCCCGGCGAGGACGGCCCGGGCCTTGCCGTACTGCGTGTCGCGGTAGTGGCCGACGGCCGGCTCCAGGGCCTCGGATAGCAGCTGCTCGAAGATCTGCTGGCGCAAGCGGCGCAGGTCGCCGACCTCCTGGCCGGCGCAGACGCGCAGGCCGTCCTCCGCCGCCTTCATCGCCTCGGGCCACCGGCCCTCCGAGCAATGGCCGACGACGTAGAGCACGTGGTAAAGGGGGACGAACGGGTCGAGGGCGAGGAGTCGTTTCAGGATCTTGTACGCCTCGGCGTGCTGCTTGGCGTTGTAGAGTTCCTGCGCCTTCTCCACGACGGCCGGCAGCACCCGCTTGCGGACGAGGTCCTCGACCTGGCCGAACAGTTCGGCCGCCTTCGGGTCGGGGAACGGCCCCTGGCGGATCGCCGCCAGGTTCTCCAGCGCCTCCCAGTCCTTCCGGAGGTGGTAGCAGGCGACCGCGTCGAACAGGTAGGCCGGCACGTGCTTCGGGTCGGCCTTCTTCGCCTGGCCGAGCGGCACCCGGGCCTCGGCGTACTTCTTCTCCTTGATGAGGGCCCGCCCTTCCTTGGTCAGCTTCTCCGCCGGGCTCTGGACGGCGTTCAGGAGCGACTCGGCGCTCAGGGTCGCCGTGGCGGTCGCCAGGGTGCTGGTGGCCTGGGCCTGTTTCTTCTGGGCCTCGGCCGCCATGCGGTTCATCTGGCCGAGGTAGTCGGGGGCCTTGTCCTCGAGTTTGACCTCGGGCAGCTTGGGGACCTTGGGGGCTTCCACCTTCAAGGTCGCGGGCTGGATTCGCTTCAGCGTCATCGGGCCGCTCCTTATTCGTCGTCCGGGGCGGAATCGTCGGGCTCGGGGACGGTTTCGAGCAGGTGCTGGGCCAGCAGGCGGCACATCTCGTACTGGCGTTCGTGATCCAGGCCGGCCAGCAGGAGCAGGTGCCCGGCCAGGTTCAGCCGGCCGACCTGCTCCTGCTCGCGGTCGTCGTCTTTCTCGTAGCGGACCCGATCGAGCCGTCCGATCAGGGCGCTGCGGTCCAGGGCTTCGGCCACGGCGAATACCTCCGCGTCAGACGGTCGGGCTACCGGGGATGGTCACCACGCGCTGGCAACCGGGACACTTGACCTTCTTGCCGGCGTGCTGGGCGGGCACCTTCATCGCCTTGGAGCAGTTCTCGCAGGCGAACCGGATCACCTCGGCCGGGGCAGGGCTCGCCGCCGGGCTCGGGGTCGGGCTTGGGGTCGGGCTCGGGGTCGGGCTCGGGGTCGGGGGGGGCGGCGGTTTCTCCGGCTCGTCCGACTCCTCGGGGAAGACGATCTGCGCCGTCAGGAGGACGGCCTGGGTCTGCCCCTCCTCGACCTTCCGCGCCAGTTCGACGAGCCCCTTCATCTCGCCGGGCAGCCCCTCGAGCAGCGTGCCGATCTGCTCGCGCTGCTCGGCCGGGGCCTTGGCGAGCGACTTTTTCAGGTGGCGTTGCACGCCCTGGAGCACCATGTCGAAGCGGCCTTGCAGGTCGCCGAGCCAGCCGGTCGGGTCGTCCTCGCCGCGTTCGACCTCGACCTCGCCCAGCGACTGGAAGCGGGCGTTCTGCTCGAGGTAGGCCTTGAGCTTGTCGCGCAGGTAGGGCGGCACCCCCTGGTCGCCGAGGATCTTGCGCAGGAAGCTGAAGAACGTCCGGAGCTGGTCCTGCTCCAGCTTCTCGGCCTTCTCGATGCGCGCCAGGAGCGTCAGCACCTCGGGCAAGTTGACGCCCCGGTCGCGGGCCTCGCGCAGCGTCTTGCCGCCCCGGGCGCGCTCCTCCTCGTCGGCGGCGAAGTAGTAGCCCACCAGGCCGGCGAGCAGGTGCGGGTCGGGGAACCGCGGGTCGAGCTTCTTGACGGCGGCGAGGCGCTTTTCCAGCAGCTGCCGCTGCGCGGCCTCCAGGCCGCTCCTGGCCGGCTGCGAGAACCAGCCATGCACGAGCGACACGGCGTACCAGAAGCCGACGTTCCGCAGGAGCAACGTCGCGTCGTCGAGCTGCCGCTCCACGCCCAGGTCGGCCGCGTCCTTCTCCTCGTTGGGTTCGTCGTCGACCTTCGCCGCGGGCCGGGGGAGCGCCGCCAGCACGGCCCGCAACTGCTCGTCCTGGTCGCGGCCCCAGTGGGCCTCCTGGCGGGCGTTCCAGTCGCAGAGCAACAGGCCCAGCTCGGCCCGCGTCGGCGACAGGCCCTGGGCGGTGGCCGCCTCGATCGCCCGCTCGAAGCACGCCCGCGCCTCGGGGAAGTTGCGGTCGGTCAACGCGACGACCCCGAGCACGACCTGGTGGTTGTCCAGATGCGGCGGGATCTCCTCAGCGAGGACGCCGAGCTGACGCAGCCGCTCGAACGCGGCGATGGCCCGGTCGTACTCGCGGTGCGTCCAGTAGCGGTTCGCCTTCTGGAGGAGGGCGATGCCGTACATCAGCCGGGCGTCGAGCCGGTCGCGCAGGGCGGCGCTGTGCTCCTCGTAGAGGCCCTCGACCCGGTCGTGGGCCTTGAGCTGGTGCTGCACCCAGAGGTCGAGGTAGACCGTCTCGGCGTCGAGTTTGAGTCGGCGCTGCTCGGCGGCTTCGCGGACGTCTACCAGCACGGCCGCCGCGTCGGCGAACTTGCGCAAGCGCGCCCGGACGTAGGCCAGCGCGAAGCGGGCGACGGCGACGTCGCGCCAGCCGAGGCCGGCGGTCAACACCTGGGTGAGGAGTTTCTCGGCGTCGGGGAAGTCGGCCTGCTCGTCGCTGTGGAGGATCGCCAGGGCGCGCCGCAGCGGGGCCTTGCGCCGGTAGGGCTCGACGACGAGAAACCACAGCAGCAGCACGGCGACGACGACGCCCCCGCCGAGGAGGACGTAGCCGAGCGGGACGCCGGACGCGTCCGGGGTCGGCGGCGGCGGGTCGGCCCAGGCCAGGATCGCCGCCCCGGCCTGCCAGACGAGCGGGTTCATGTGCTCCCCCCACGCGGATCCATTCTCAGGAGTTCCTGCTCGAGCTGTTCGAAGATGCGGTTGTAATCCCGGAGCGTGTCGAGCGCCGTTTCGCCCGGCCCGGCCGTGGCCGCCTCGTGGATCTTGAACTGCGTGAAGCGCACCTGTTTCAACGCGGCCGGGAGGTGCTGGCGGTCGGCGCGGGCCAGGTCGCGGTACGCCTCGGCATAGACGCGGGCCAGGCCGAATTTCCACCACACGCCCGGCTGGCCGTTCACCAGGCGCGGGTAGATGAACCGCATCGCCTTGTCGAGCTGCCCGCGGCCGACGTAGTAGCGCGCGACGCTCTCCTCCTGGCCCTCCTGGAGCTGGGGCGGCAGGCGGTCGAAGTCGCGCTGGATGCGGGCGTCGAGCTGGGTCAGGGCGTTGGTCAGCTCGGCGACGTCCAGCCCGCGGGCGGTCAGGCGCTGGATGACGTCGAGCAACGTCCGGAAGCCCTTGAGCAAGGCGGTCAGCTGCAGCCGGTAGGCCTCGACCTGGCTCGGGTCCTTGGCGATGGCCTTCTCGTACAGCTCGCCCGCCTCCAGCGGCCGGTGCAGGTACTGGCCGGAGATGTTGGCCCCGAGGAGGAGGAACTCGTACGAGTCGCGGTCGAGCAGGATGTCCTGGAGCAGGTCGTGCGCCTTGACGGGCTCGTTGCCGTCGAGCAGCCCCTGGACGGCCAGGAGCGGGTCGAGCCCGGCGCGCCGCTTGGCGAGGTACTCGGCCACCGGCCGGGGGCCGTGCCGTTCGCGCACCGCGAGGTCGGCCGACAGCAGGTTGCGGATCTGCGCGACGACCTCGCGCGTGTTCGGCAGGCGCTCCAGCCAGAACGGCATGTCCCAGGCGTTCGACGGCGGGTGCAGGTCGAGCCCGTGGACGACCTGGCACAGGACCTGGAGCGGCGAGTCGGCGGGGCCCGGCCTCGCCGCGGGCAGCCGGTAGAAGCACTGCCACAGCGACACGCCGAGGGCGTACATGTCGAGGTTGTAGCCCGAGACGCGCGACATCTGCCCGCGGACCAGCTCCGGGGCCAGGTACCAGGCGCGCTCCGGCTCGGCGAGGACGACCTCGGCGTCGGGCAGGTGGCAATCTTGCCGCAGGGGCAGTTGCAGCAGCCAGGGCTGGTCCTCGGCGTAGAAGACGTCGGCCGGCAGCGGCAGCAGCCCGGCGTGGAGCCGCTCCCACCAGGACGGCAACGCCTCCAGGGCCCGGCGCGCGAAATCCAGCCGGACGCCGCGTTCGGCGGACTTCAGGGCGTCGACGAGCGACCAGTCCTTATCGACCTCGTAGCGGACGACGAAGTACGGGCGGCCGCCCAGGCTGCAGGGCTCGGCCTGAAGGATGGGTGCCAGGCCGGGCTGGCGCGGCCGCTTCGGCCCGGCCCAGGCGCGGATCTCGTGCCGGCGCGTGATCTGGGCGTCGTCCAGGCAGGGGGCGGCGTTGTCGCGGACCGGCAGGATCCGATAGACGGCCGGCCGGTTCGGCTGCGTCGAGCGGTAGATCCACCCCTGCATCGAGGGGCCGACGTACTCGACGCGGTCGCGCGGCTGCTCGGGCAGGTCCAGGTCCAGCGCGCCGTCCGGCCTACGGGGCGGCTTTGAAGGCATCTTCGAGATCCTCCGCGAACACCTCGAGCTTGCCGGCCGACGCGCCGCCGTTGAGGGCCTCGATGAAATCGACGTACGCCTCGCGCAGCTTCGGGTCGGTCTTGGTCAGCAGGTAGCGCTCGGCCCGGCGGACGATGCGCGAGAACTGCTCCGGCACGGCCACCGTCGCCTGGGGCAACCCCGCCGCGCTCGACGCCGGGGCCGGCGTCGGCACGGCCGGCGCGGCCGGCGTCTCGACGGCCGCAGGCGGCGCGGCCGGCTCCGGGGCCAGGTCCGGCGGCGGCACTGGGGCCGGCGTGGTCGGGGTGGCCGCGGCGGGGGTCGGCGTACTCGCGGCCAGGCCCGGCAGCGTCCGGCCGCCGTACATCTGCTTGAGGACCTCGGCCCGGTTGGCGAGTTGGTTCCCGCCGACGGCCGTCTGCGTCTGGATCTGGCCCTGGTACTTGCGGCCCTCGTTGACGTGGTTGATCGTGACGGTGAGCATGCCGTTGCGGTCGAGGTTGTACTCGACCTCGAACTGGTGCTCGCCGGCCGGCTTCGGCTCCATCGGGCCGATCTGCACCGTGCCGATCAGGGTGTTCTCCTGGACCTTCTCGCTCTCGCCCTGGAAGACGCGCACCGGGATGTAGTCGGTCATGCCGCCGTTCGTGTAGCCGGCCTTGTTCACCTTCGTCGGGATGTTCGTCCCCCGCTTGACGATGTGGTCGATCCGCTCGCCGGCCCGGTCGTCGTGGACGGCCAGGCCGAGGGAGTGCTCGGTGATGAGCTCGACCTCGATCTTGTCGTCGTCGCCGGTGTTCATCTTCAACGCCTGCGACTTCTTCCGCGTGTCGAGGAAGGTCATCACGTCGAACGGCGGCGGCGTCGGGGCGAACTGCTTCGCCATCAGGGCCGCCCCGCGCGCGACGACGAGGTCGGCGTCGAGCTCGGACAGGACGAACGACTCGTCCCGGTCGAAGTAGCGCAGCAGCAGCTCCTTGACCTTCGGGATCTTGCTCGACCCGCCGACGAGCAGGATGGCGTCGATGTCGGCCCGGCGGACGCCCTTCGCCTCGGCCTGGAGCAGCGCCTCGTTGACGTAGTCGATCGACTTCTTCAGGAGCGGCTCGATCCGCTGCAAGAACACCTCGCGCGTCAGCACCAGGGTCGGGGCCTTCTGCGGGTCGAGTTCTTGCAGGTTGAGCGTGTCGCTGGCCGTGCTGCTGAGGCGCTTCTTGGCGGATTCGGCCAGGAACTTGACGCGGGCGCGGGCCTGGGGGTTGGAGCCCAGGTCGAGCTGGTACTGCTTCTTGAGTTCCTCCAGGGCCCAGAGCGTGATCTGGTCGTCGAAGTCGCCGCCGCCCAGGCGCGAGTTCCCCGACGTGGCGATGACGTTGATGGCCTGGCCCTCGACCTCGATGATCGACACGTCGAACGTGCCGCCGCCGAGGTCGTAGACGAGGTAGCGCTTGCGCTCGTTCTCCTGCTGGTCGACGCCGTAGCAGATCGCCGCCGCGGTCGGCTCGGCCAGGAGCAGGCGCGGGTACAGGCCGGCCATCAGGGCGGCCTCCTCGGTCGCCTGGCGCTGGATCGCCTTGAAGTAAGCCGGCACGGTGATGACCGCGTCGCGCACCTCGTCGCCGATGGCGGCCTCGGCGATCTCCTTCATCATCATCAGCGTGAAGGCGCTGACCTCCTGCGGCAGGAACATGCCCCCGGCGAAGGAGAGCCGCACCGGCTGGCCGACCTGGCCGATGCCGCCGTACCGGGCGAGCGTGTCGGGGCGGAACAGCTCGCCCATCTCGCGCTTCGCCTCGATGACGGTGTTCCGCGGGTCGTTGGGGAGGTTGCGCTTCGCCGGCCAGCCGACCCAGACCTTCTTCACCTGGGGGTGCAGGCCGACCACGGACGGCACGGTCGGCTCGTCGGGCGTCGCCGGGTCTTGCAGCACGACGGCGCAGCGCTGGAACGTGTCGTAGGCCGAGACGACGCAGTACGTGGTGCCGAGGTCGATGCCGATGACGCGGTGCAGGTTCGGGTTCATGACTCCCCCACGGGCTCGGATTGCGGCGGCTGAGATGTTTCCGGCGGCGCGATGCGCACCGCGGCCGGGCGGACGATCAGGTCGCGGGCGCGATAGCCCGGCCGCACGACGCCGAGGACGCGCCCCGGCGCGCCCTCGGCGTAGCCGGCGAACTCCATGCTGGCCGGGTCGAACGGGTCGTCCACGGCGGGTCGGAACGGCTCGAAGCCGAGGTATTCGAGCAGGCTGCGCAACGCGACGTTCACCCCGCGGAGCTGCATCCGCACGACGCTGCCCTCGTCGAGGCCGGCCTCCATCGCCTCCAGCGAGTCGAGGACGGGGACGACCTCCTTGAACACGCCGCGCACGGCGAGGGCCTTGCGGTCACCGACCAGTTCGCGGTGGGTCGTCTGGCCCTGGTGGACCACGGCGCGGAGGAGCGGGTCGAGCTGGTCGAGGCGGGCCAGCATCTGGTTCTGGCGGTCTTCGAGCAGCTGCATCCGGCGCAGGAGTTCGACCGTGTCGTGGGCGATCTCCTCGACGGTGCGTTCGAGTTCGGGCGCGCCGGCCGGCGCGAGGCCGCCGAGGGCGACGGGCGGCACGGGGATCTCGAGCACGGCCCGGAGCTTGGCCGGGTCGAGGACCGGGTCGGGCTCGGCGGCGGCCGGGCTACCTTCCGCGTCGTTCATGGCTGCGGTCCATCCAGGTACTCGGATTCGGTGAAATCGCCGCTGAAATCGCGCCGGGTCAGGTCGCTCGGGTGGAAGACGTCCACCCCCAACGCGGCGAGGAAGGCGACCAGTTCGCGCCGCAGGAGGGCCAGGGCGGTCTTGCGATCGCCGAAGGGGGCCTCGGGCCATTCGCGCAGCTTGAGCAAGGCCAACGGCGGATGGACGCGGTCGTAGGCGGCCCGGTTCTCGGGCATGTCGATGGCGTAGCTGTTGACCTCGTTGATCTCCGCTTCGAGCTTCTCGGCTTCGAGGCGCAGCTGGGCGAACTCCGGGCACAGGGCCAGGGCCTTCTTTTCCAGCAGGTGGACCCGCCGGGTGGCGGCGGCGAGGTCCTCCTCGGCACCGCGGCCCTTGTTGGCGAACTCGCGCTGCTCGGCGTAGGCCTGGCTCAGGCCCTCCACCTGGGCGAAGACGGTCTCGATCCGCGCGTCCAGCGCCGCCTTGCGGCCGGCGAGGTCGCGCACGTAGTCGGCCTTGGCGTTGCGGAGTTCGGCCTCCGTCGCTTCGGGATCGACGCCCAGTTTCTGGTAGAGCGTGTTCCGGGGCAGGGAGAGCGGGTACGAGAACATGTGGCGGGGCCTTGACCGAGTTGTGAAGTTTCGGGAAGTTCTGAATTCTGCAACTCTCTACCAAAGATATCCACAACAAAAGCACTTTTTCGACGATTGGGGCGTTCCGATCGATGCAAACGAATAGGAACGATAAAACCGCTCGTGTCTATTTACGCCAGGACGTACGATTCGAGATTATACCCAGGGAAGGACGCCCCGGCGCGGTTGATTCGGAAAAGGAATATGAAGCGCGAGGGACGACCGGAGGGAGGAGCGGCGATGGCCCGGCGTGGATGGCTCCCGAAGATCGACGACTGCCCGCCGAGCCTGCTGCACACGCTGGTCGCGTTCGCCGAGACGGGCAACGTCTCGCGGGCGGCCCGAGCCCTGGGCCTGGAGCAACCGCTGGTGAGCCGGCGACTGAAGGCGTTCCTGGGCCACCCCGCCGGCGACGAGGGGCTGCTGGAGCGGGTCGGCTCCCGCGGCCTTCGCCTGACCGAACGCGGCCGGGAGTTGCTGCCGCGCATCCGGGAGGTGCTCGCCCGCTACGAGGACCTCCTCGGCCACCTGCGCGGCCCGCGGCCGACGGCGGCCGTCGTCCGCCTCGGCCTGGGCGGTTTCACGGCGCGGATGTACCTCCCCGCCGTGCTGGCCGCGGCCGACAAGCAGGATCGCTGGCGTCTGGAAACGCGCCTGCAACGCGGGCGGGAGCGCCTCGCCGCCCTGGTCGAAGCCCGGCTCGACCTGGCCGTGGTGACCCACGGCCTGGAGGACATCGACGCCTTCTCCGCGCATCTCGGGCCGCTGGCGACGACGCCCCTGGCCCGGCATCCGCTCGTGGTGCTCGCCCATCCCGAGACGCCGCCGGGTCGCGAACTGGCCGCCTGGGCGGCGGCGCGACCGGTCCCGGTGGAGAAACTCGCCGACTGGCCCCTGGTCGGCCTCGACGAGCAATCGGGGCCGTACCGCAACCTCCGCCGCGCGCTGGCCGGGCGGGCCGGGCCGCGGCTGACCCAGCAGGGGCAACCGGGCGGCTGGGCCCTCGGCCGCGAGTACGCCCGGCAACGGTTGGGCGTGGCGCTGCTTCCGTTGCCGCTGGTGACGGCTCAGGACCGGCAGGATTTCGTCGTCCGGGGCCTGGGGACGGCCGTGGTTCTGGAGATTAGCCTCGTGACGCGGAGCGAGCCGCCCCCCGCGGCGCTGGCCGAGGTCGTCGCACTCTTCCGCACGCTGGCGACGTGATCCCTCAACTCGGTCGGGCCCGGCAGGATCGACGGGTCGGCGCGATGTGTGGCGGCCGGAGGGGCTTCCCGGCCGCCACACGCTGCCTGATTCCTCCATTTCGCCTTGACCGTCCAGGTCGCCAGGGAATACTTCCGTCGTCGAAACCGTCCGCGGGACGGGACTGCACGTCTGACCAACGGGGAGCGAAACATGTCCGAATCCTTCAGGGAGCCGAGCAAAGAGCCGACACTGAGTGAGGCGGACCTCGAAAAGGTCGCCGCCGGGCTGAACAAGAACACCGGTACGGGCACGGGCACGGGTACGGCCACCGGCGTGAGGGAGGCCCCCAGCCTGCGGATCGGCGGGAGCAGCGGCGGTGGCGGCTGCGGCCACTAAGATCGAGGGATTCGACCCCGTGCCCGGACCGTCGGTCCGGGCGCGGTGCCATCGTTTCAGGAGGACGCGATGATCCCCGCCGTCGGCGTGGCGCTGTGGCAGGAAAACCGCTACCTCCTGGACCGTCCCGACCTGACCGCGGTCGAGATCACTTACGAACGCGCCGACGACCCGATCCGCACCGCGACCTTCTTCGCCGGGGCGGCCCCGGGCTACGTCAGCGTCCACGCCCTGAAGTTGTCCCCGGCCAACCCGGACCCGCCGGAGCCGGCCTACCTCGACGCCGTGCTGGCCCTCGGCGACGAGGTCGGGGCGGCCGCGTTCAGCGACCACCTCGGCTTCACGCGCGGCGGCGGCGTCGAGTTGCTCCACTTCGTCCCGCCGCCGTTCACCCCGGACGCGCTCGACGTCACCTGCCGCAACCTGGACGTCATCCAGAGCCGGCTGGGCGGCCGGCCGTTCTTCGTCGAGAACGTCGCGACGCTGTTCTACTTCCGGGGTGCGATGACCGAGGCGGACTTCCTCGCCCGCGTCTTCGAACGGACCGGGTGCGGCTGGCTGCTGGACGTCACCAACCTCTACGCCAACGCCCGCAACCACGGCTTCGACGCCGGCGAGGCCCTGGCCCAGGTGCTGCCCGCGACGCCGCGCGTCCAGATGCACCTCTCCGGCGGCTTCTTCAACACCGCGGCCGGCCGCTACATCGACAGCCACTCGCGGCCGGTCCCCGACGAGGTGTGGGCGCTGTACCGCCAGGCCCTGACCCTGGGGCGGGGGAAGGTGGACGCGGTGTTCCTGGAACGCGACCTGGCGTTCCCGGACGAGGCCGGCTGGCTCGCCGAGGTCGGCCAGGCGCGGCGCCTCGCCGAGGCGGTGGAGGCCGGGACATGACCGACGCCTACCGCGAGGAGATCGCCCGACTGACTCGCGCCCTGGCCGCCGGGGCGGCCGACGACCTGCGCCCCGCCCTGGCGGACGGCGCGACCGACGCCGACGTCCGCCTGTACGCCAGGGGCAACTGGGCCCAGCGCCGCGGCCTCCTGCGCGCGCTGCTCGACTTCCTGGCCGGGGCGATCCCCGACCTCGACGACCGGCTGGCGGCGTACCTGCGCGCCGGCCCCCTGGCCGCCGGCGACAGCGTCCGCATGGACCTGGCGCGGTTCCTGGCCGGGCTCGTGAACGCCGGCGACCTGACGGCCGAACAGCTCGACCACGTCGCCTGCCAGCAGGCCCGCCTGGCCGTCGCGGCGGCCGCCGAGCGGGACCGGGCGGCACCGCGGCGCTTCCATCGACGGTGGCTTGCGACCGACCCGGAGGCCGTCCTGCAGCCGACGGCCCGGCTGGCGATCCACCTCAACCCGATCCGGGCGGGGGCTCGGTTCGCGACGGCCGTTCTGGTGGGCGAGGACGTGCCGCTGCCGGCCGACGCGCTCTTCTTCGCCGCCGCGGGCGAGTACCGGACGGCCCTGCTGGACCCGCACGGCCGCGCGCTGGTGGAGGAACTGGCGTCGTGGGGGCCCTGCGCCCTGGATGCGTGGGCGAGCCGCAGTCGGGCCGGCACCCGAGACGAGATCGCGCCCCTGTGCCGGGCCCTGGCGCGGATGGGGCTGGTGGCGTTCGATCCGGCCGGGTAGCCGGGCGAACACCTCGTCGGAGGTGCCCCCTGGCGGTCCTGCTCGCCCCCCGTGTTCGGCGGGACCGAAGTTAGGGCGGCACGCGGATGAGGTGAGCCCGGCCATGGGATCTGCCGGAGGCACTAAGCACTCGGCCAAGGATGGGTATAATGAACCATGATACGCATCCATCTCGATGAAGCGACCCGCGACCAACTCCAGGCGCTGCGGCGGCGCGACCTGCCCGCCAAGGTGCGCGACCGGCTTGAGATGGTCCTCTTGTCCGCGGCGGGCTGGTCCGCCCCGCGTATCGCCGCCCACCTCGGCTGCCGCCACCACACCGCCCGCGCCGCGCTGAGCGGCTTCCGGCGCGACGGCGTCGCCGCCCTGTGGCCGGACAAGCCCGGCCCGCCGCCGGACCAGGCCCGCCGCGACCGGGTCACCGCCCTGTTGCGCGACCTGGTCGGCCAGGACCGGACCTGGACCAGCCGCCAGCTCGCCGACGCGCTCCGGCCGCGCGGCGTCGACCTGTCCGGCCGCCAGGTGCGCCGCTACCTGAACCTCGTCGGTGCCGGCTACCGCCGGACCGCGTCAACGCTCGAGCACAAGCAGGACGAGGCCAAGGTCGCCCAGGCCGAGGCCGACCTGGACGCCTTGAAAAAAAAGCGGCCGCCGGGGCGGTGAGGCTGTTCTACCTCGACGAGAGCGGGTTCAGCCCGTCGCTGCCGACCGGGTACAGCTGGAGCCTGCCGGGGCAACGCAAGCGGGTGCGCCACGAGTACCCGCAGGGGCGGCGCGTCAACGTCCTGGCGACGTACGAGCCGTACGGCCCCGCGCCGCGGCTGGACGCGTCGCCATTCGAGCGGACGCTGACCAGCGCCGACCTGGCCGCCTATCTGCGCGAGCGCCTGCCGGCCGCCGCCGTGCCGCGGGTGGTCGTGCTCGACAACGGCAGCATCCACACGAGCAAAGCGTTCAAGGCCGAGCAGCCGGCGCTGGCGAAGTCGGGGATCGCGCTGTACTACCTGCCGCCGTACAGCCCCGAGTTGAACGAGATCGAGCCGGTCTTCAAGCAGGTCAAGCACCACGAGATGCCGACCCGGAGCCACACGTCCAAGGCCGAACTGCGCGCCGCGGTCGAGCAGGGCTTCGCCTCCTATGCCTCCCGCCTCCGACCAAAAGGTGATAAACAATCACGGCCCGGTGCTTAGCGGCCCGGGTCCGGATTACCTCCCGCCCGCCAGGTCGAGAAACGTGCCGGTGGCGTAGGACGCCTCGTCGGACAGCAGCCAGAGGATCGCGGCGGCCACCTCCTCGGGCCGGCCGCCGCGCCTCATCGGCACGGACGCCTTGACGCGGTCCACCCGGCCCGGCTCGCCGCCGCTGGCGTGGATGTCGGTGTAGATGAACCCCGGCCGGACCGCGTTGACGCGGATGCCCTCCTCGGCGACCTCCTTCGACAGGCCGAGCGTCAGGCTGTCGATCGCACCCTTCGCCGCCGCGTAATCGACGTACTCCCCCGGCGCGCCGACCCGCGCCGCGACGGAGGAGACGTTGACGATCGCCCCGCCGCGCTTCGTCGACATGCGCCGGACCGCCTCGCGGCAGCACAGGAACGAGCCGACGACGTTCACGGCGAGGACGCCGGCGTTGTTGACCAGCGCCGCGACGGGGCCCAGCTCTCGATCGGCGGCCTCGAACAACCGGGCCACGTCCGCCTCGACGGCGACGTCGGCTCGGACGGCGACCGCCTTGCCGAACCCGGCGCAGTCGGCGACGACCCGCTCGGCGGCGTCCCGGTCGCGGACGTAGTTGACGCAGACCGCGTAGCCGCGCTCGGCGGCGAGCCGGCACGTCGCCGCGCCGATGCCGCGCGACCCGCCCGTGACCACCACGACCCGTGCCATCGCATCCCCTGTCCGATCCCGCCTGTCGGCGCTTCGCTCCGGCCCTTACCGTATCCGCGCCCCGTTGACTTCCTCCGCCTTGCCGGGTCACGAATCCTGGAACAGGGCCCGGATCGCCCGGCCCGAATTGAGCCGGGACGGCCGGCCGAGCGGGTCGCGGATCTCGGCGTCGGCATCGACGCCGAGCGCCTGGTAGACCGTCGCGCCGACGTCGTAGGGGCTGTATGGGTCGGTCGTCGGGAAGGCCCCGGTCCGGTCGGAGCGGCCGATGACCCGGCCGCCGCGCACCCCGCCGCCGGCGAACAGCCCCGAGTACACCGCCGCCCAGTGGTCGCGCCCGGGCAGCTTCTCGCCCGGCAGGGACGAGACCTTCGGCGTCCGGCCGAACTCGCCCAGCGCCGCCACCAGCGTGTCGTCGAGGCGGCCCTCCGCCTCCAGGTCGTCGACCAGGGCGGCGAGGCCCTGGTCGAGCCACGGCAGCAGGCGGGTCTTCAGCCGGCCCCAGTTGTCGGCGTGCGTGTCCCAGGTCTGGACGATGCCCATGTTCGCCTGGACGATCGGCACCCCGGCCTGCACCAGCCGCCGGGCCAGCAGCAGCGACTGGCCGAACTGGTTCCGCCCGTACCGGTCGCGCACCCGGTCCGGCTCCCGCTCCAGGCGGAACGCCTCGGCCACCTTGCCCGAGGTGAGCATCTCGAACGCGAGCTGCTGGTGGCGGCGGAAGCCCTCGTCGGTGCCGAACCCCGCGCCGGACTTTTCGAGGAGTTGCCGTCGTTCCTCCAGCCGCGCCGGGTCGAAGCCGTCCGGCAGGCGGTACGCGTCCATGCGGAAGGCCGGCGAGTTGGGGTCTTGCGTCACCAGGAGCGGGTCGTGCGCCGCGCCGAGGAGGCCGGCGTGCTGGCCGGGCCAGGTCAGCGGCCCCTCGATCAGGGCGTGCGGCAGCGTAACGCCGGACGGGACGCCGTCGTGGCGGGGCCGGACCTGGTTGAGGCCGGCCGCGTAGCACGGCCAGTCGCGCCGGGACAGGACGTTGTCGAGGTCGGTGTTGCGCTGGTTCGGCATCGGCGCGCCGGTCAGGAGCCGGTGCGTCGCGGGCAGGTGGCCGTTCTCCCGGTGCGACAGCGACCGGACCAGGGCCCACCGGCCCATGCGCTCGGCCAGCCGCGGCAGGTGCTCGCACACGCGGACGCCGGGGACGGCCGTGTCGATCGGGGCGAACTCGCCGCGGACCTCGGGCGGGGCGTCCGGCTTCATGTCGAGGGTGTCGAGGTGGCTCATCCCGCCGGTGAGCAGGACCAGGATGACCGAGCGCGACTTGCCGCGCTCGGCCTGCGGCGACGCCGAGGCGGCCCGCCCGGCGAGCAGGCCCGGCAAGCCCAGGCCGAGCACGCCGCTGGCCCCGACCTGGAGGAAATGTCGTCGGTTCGGGGCGGGGGGTCGGAGCATGGTGGGACGCCGGTGGGGTTGTCGGTCCGCGAAGGCAGTGGGTGTATTGTAGCAGCCGGACGGCCTCGCGGGGGAGGGCTTCCCGCGCGGGCCGGCTCACTTCCCCTTCTTGCCCGCCGCCTCCGCCAGCCACGCCTCCGCCTCGGCGCGGAAGAACGCCGTCGCCTCGGCGGCGTGCGGGGAGCGGCCCCCCAGCTGGGCGACGAACCCCGAGCGGTTGCCCTCCTTGGTAATGCCGATCCCCAGCTTCAACTTGCCGTCCGGCTCGAGCCGCTCGACCGGGACGATGACGGTCCGCTCCGGGGCGGCCTTCTCCAGCTCTTTCATGCGGGCCAGGTGCCCCTCGAAGGACTTGACCTCGTCGGCCGGCTTCTCGGCGTTCTTCCGCTGGGACTCCAGCAGCCGCAGCGACCAGCGGTAGACGACCTCCTCGTCGTTCATGCCGATCCGGTAGTCGCCCCAGACCGCCTCATACGCCTTCTTCGCCGCGGCCACCCGGGCCGCGTTGAGGGCCGCCGGCGCGGCGGGCTCCTTGGGGTCGTCCTGCTTGCCCAGGGGCTGCCGGGCTCCCGCCGGGCTCGCGAAGGAGCCGAGGCCGGCGGCGATGCCGCCGAGGGTCAGGCCGACCATGAGCACCAGCGCCAGCGCGCTCTTGACCTTGGCGAGGAACATGGCGTTCGTCACTCCTGTGATGAGGGCGGCGACCGAAGGCGAGATCGCCCCGGCCGCCGGTCCGGCGGCGACGAGCGTCGCGGCCGTGACCTTGGAAGAAACCACCGCGGCCGGCACGCACGCCGACGCATGGAGGGCCAGCACCGCGCCGGTACCGTCCAGCCCGCGGCGGGACAGCCGCTTCGCGAGCAGTGCCCGCGCCGCCGCGAGCCGGCTCGCGACCGTCCCCTCGGGGAGGCCGAGCTGGGCGGCCACCTCCTTGCGGGACCGCTCTTCCAGGTCGGACAGGACGAGTACGGCCCGGTACTTGTCGGGCAGGCGGCCCAGCTCCTCGTCCAGGATCGGCCGCAGGTCGTCCCCTCCCTGCCCCGGCGCGGCGGGCTCGGGCAGGGCCGCGGCCTCGACCTCCCGGCCGCGGCGCTTCGCGACGAGCGCCCGCATCCGCACCGCCGTCTGGCGGGCGACCCCGTAGAGCCAGTTGCTGACCACCTCCCGGTCGGGGAGCGTCGCCGCCTTCTGGACCAGGACGAGGAACGTCGCCTGGAACGCGTCTTCCGCGTCCTGGTGGCCGGGGAGCAGGCGGCGGCACACGCCCCAGACCATCGCGGCGTGGCGACGGACGAGGACGTCGAGGGCGGCACCGTCCTCGTGGCGGACGAACGCCGAGAGGAGTTCGCCGTCCGTCGCGCCGCCCTCCTCACGCCCGACGGTCGTGCGAAGGCGTCGGAGGAGCCGGTTCACGGGTGTGGTCGCCACCGAGTCCCCTCCTACCGCCGCTTGGCCGCCCCACTGTACTCCTCGGAGGAGGGACCGTTGATCGGTCAATCCGGTGGCGAGGTGCGATTTCCCACCGCGCCGATCCCGCCTCGCTGCTGAACGGGTCGAACCGGTTGAGGTGGAGCAGAGACGACGACGTGGCGCACCTCCGGGTACCTCGCCAGCAGGGCGGCCATGTCCTGTCGGATCGCCTGGCAGTTCCGACATGCCCCCGCCCCGGTGTACGGTCAATCCCGGTACGAGACCACCGCCTGCTGCGTCGTCGGCGGGAGGGCGTGGAACTCGCTGCGGCGGAAACCGGCCGCGGCGAAGATGTCCTGATACTCCGCGAACGTGTAGGCGTCGCCGCGCGGCGTGGTCGCGAGCATCGTCAGCGCGAATCCCGCCGCCGACGGCGGCGTCACCCGGCCCGGGTCGGGGATGAACTCCAGCGTCATGGCCCGGCCGCCCGGGGCGAGGGCCGCGTACGCCTTCGCCGCGAGTTGCTTGCACGTCGGGACGTCGAAGTGGTGGAAGAAGTTGGTCAGCAGCACGACGTCGTACGGGCCGCCCCAGTCCGTGTCGAAGGCGCTGCCCGGGAGCAACGCATGCCGGTCTCCGACGCCCGCCCGCTTCGCGTTCTCCGCCGCGACGGCCAGGACGTTCGGCCAGTCCAGCGCCGTGACGCGGGCGTCCGGGTAGCGCTGCGCCACCGCGATGCCGAACAGGCCGTGCCCGGCGGCGACGTCCAGGACGCGGAGCGGTTGCTGGGAGTCGCCGCCGAGGAGGCCGGCGAGGAGCTGGGCCGGCATGTGCATCAGCGGGGCCATCGCGCGGGCGAACGCGACCCAGATCGGGTTGTCGTGCGAGACGGTCCCGTCGTCGGCGGTGCCGCCGCGGCGCACCGCCGACGTCAGGTTACCGAACGCGGCGCGCAGGTCGTCGGTCAGCATGAACTCGAGCGCCCCGCCGAGGTAGGCCGGCGAGCGGCGATCGAGGAAGGCCGCCGCGTCGGGGGAGAGGCGGTACTCGTCGCCCGCCTTGGCGAGGAAGCCGACGACGGCGAGGTAGTCCGCGAGGATGCGCACCCCGCGGGGCGAGGCCTGGCACGCCTCGCCGAGCTGCTCGGCGGTGTGTTTCCCGGCCGCGACGTGGGTGAACAGGTCCAGCTCGATCGCCGCCCGCAGCGCCTCGGTGCGCTGGTACGCCGAGACGGTGTCGAAGAACAGGGCAGGGGATGGCGGCGCGGCTTGCATGGCTCCTCCGTGGCGGCGTCGAGTCGTACTCGGGGCGATTCCGCGGCTCCGGTGCCGCGTCGCTTATCCTCTGGCCCGCCGCCGTCCCCGTCAACCCCGGCGACGCAACGGGGCGTCCTCTCCGCTCGTCTATACGGGTGACGCACCGCGGGGCCGTCCTGCTCGCGTTGATCCCGATACCGCGGTCCGGGTAGACTGGCCCGACCCTTCAGGAGGTGGTTATGCGAACGCTTCTCGCCGCGGTGGCTGTCCTGTCCCTGGCCTACGTTACCCTGGCCCAGCCGGGGGTTCAGCCCGCCCCGCTGAGCGGGACCGGGTTCGCGCCGCCCGCACCGGGTACGCAGCCCGGCGGCGTCCCGCCCCTGCACGGCGTCGCCCCGGCACCGGGCGAACTCCCGCCCGGCTCGGCCCTCGACCAGGCCCTCGCCGAGCTGCGGCAGATCCGCGCCCAGAAGGCCGAGCTGCTCCGGCGCGAGGAGGCGGTCACCCAGCAGGTCAAGCGGCTGCTGGAGACGCTCCAGAAGGACGCCAACACGCTCGGAATCGAGCCGAAGGAGCAGCCGCTGAAGGCCGCCTTCCCGGATGCGGTGTTGCGGCCGTCTTCCGCGGAAAAACACAAGTGAGAGGCGGCCGATGCGGCATCTCCTCACGTTCTTCCAGGGCGTCACGGCGGGGGCGCTGATCGCCTGGGTGGCGGTCGCGCCGCTGTTCTGGATCCTGCGCGACGGCCTGGGCCCGGACGCGGTGGACAGCGAGGGGGCGACCGCCCTCGGCAAGTTCCTGTTCGGCTGGGGCGTGCCCGCCCTCGTCCTGGCCGGCTTCCTGGTTCTCAGCGTCGTGGCCGAGCGCCTCACCCCGCGGGGCGACGACCGCCGTGGGGGTTGACCCGGCCGGTATGATGGAGACAGGCCGGATCGGTCCCCTGCGCTGATTGGGCGACAGTACAGGGGGCCGCCGGCCTCTTTTCGTTTTTGGACTCCCTCTCCCGATAACAACCGAGCGGGGCAGCGTCGCCTTCCACAGGCCCGCGCCGTCCAGAGCCTGATCCTGGCGGCGGGGGCCAAAAGAGGTGCCGGCACGGGGGTTTGTCGGGCCGGGACTCGCATCCGGCCCGCCCCGTGCCGTCGTGGGAGGGAGTGTGAACCGGGCGGGACTCGCATACCGCCCTTCGATCTCCTCCCAAGCACGGCCGATGCCGGAAGCCGCCCACGTCTGCCCCCTTTCCTGAACGCCATCCTCAACCCATTGTCCGGATGTTGGTTCCGTCAGGATTATTCTTTGCGGATTTCCGGCGCGCTGGGCGGAAGGGGCGGCCTCAGCGGCCTGGCGTTGCCGGATCGTACACCGGGGTGTCCCGTACCGCTACGCCTTCCTCAGTGCCCGAACCCGTCGCCGGCCGACCCGGCCCTCGGAGCCCCCGAGCGGGCCTTTTCGCCGGCCTGGAGCGCCCCAGATTTACCGGCCCGGCCGGCAAAGGTTACAAAGTCGGCGCGGCGATCCGGATTTCGTCGGAGCGGCCAAGAGACTCAAGCCGTTCACTGGCATTGCCTTGGACGATTCAATCAGAGTAGCCAACGCCGTTGGCATGCGTCGTGCACAGGAGCTACTTACCAAGTCGGGCCGCTTCCCCCGGCCCGCGACCCACACCCCCTGGCCTTTCCCCCGACCCATCCAGAAGGGCCGGCGACCTTCCCCCGGTCGCCGGCCCCTTGTCTTTCTCGCCGGCCGGCACCGACCTGAACGACCGCTGCCGGGAGGGCATCTCCGACGAAATCCGAAAGAAGCCGCCCCCGCCTGTCGATCCGGCTACGCCCCGTTCGACGATGAGGGCAGAGGGCCGATAACCGAATGGGAGAAGCAATGGCGCGGATGATCTTCGTGAACCTGCCCGTGAAGGACCTGAAGCGGTCGATGGCGTTCTTCGCCGCCCTCGGCTACGCGTTCAACCCGCAGTTCACCGACGAGACGGCGGCCTGCATGGTGATCAGCGAGCACATCTACGCGATGCTGCTCACGCACGCCAAGTTCCAGGAGTTCACCCCGCGGGCGGTCTGCGACGCGACGAAGGTCACCGAGGTGCTGGTCTGCCTGTCGTGCGACAGCCGGGCCGAGGTGGACGACCTGGTCGCCCGGGCGGTCGCCGCCGGCGGGGCGGCCCACGCCGAGCCGAAGGACCACGGCTTCATGTACCAGCACGGCTACCACGACCCCGACGGCCACATCTGGGAGCTGGTCTACATGGAGCCGGCCAGGCAGGGATAAGCGGCCCGGGCCGCCGGAAAAGGAAGGTGCCTCGCGGGGCGGCCGCCCGGCGAGTCCTACAATGGCCATGGCCGCCCCGGCGCGGGCCGGGGCGGTACGGGTCCGCGAGCACCTCCGGAGCACCTCCATGCCTCCCCGGCCGCTGACGCTCGGCCTTTGCTTCCTCCTCGCCGCCTTGACGAAAACCCCCGCCGAGCCGCCCGCCGCGACCGGCCCGGACGAGGAAGCCCTGAAGGCCGCCGGCCTCGGCACCGGCGACGCGGCCCTGCTCGACCTCTTCCGCCGCCTGACGCCCGACGACCGCGACAACGCGGCGATCGCCGGGTTCATCCGCGACCTGGGGGCCGACGACTTCGCCGTACGGGAGCGCGCGTCCGCCGCGCTGGTGAAGGCCGGCAGGAAGGCCGCAGGGCCGCTGCGCCTGGCGAAGGGCAGCCGCGACGTCGAGGTCGCCCGGCGGGCCGAGGCGTGCCTGACGGTCATCGAACGGGAGCAGGCCCCGGCGGTGATCGCCGCCGCGGCCCGGCTCCTGGCGGCGCGCCGCCCGGCGGCCACGGCCGAGGCCCTGCTCGCGTTCGCCCCGTTCGCCGACGACCGGGGCGTGCTCGACAGCGTCCGGGACGCCCTCGCCGCCGTCGCCGTCCGCGATGGCAGGCCGGACCCCGCCCTGACCGACGCCCTCGCCAGCGACCAGCCGCTCCGGCGCGGCCTCGCCGGGGACGCCCTCGTCCGCACCGGCCAGGCCGACGCCGCGCCCGCGGTCCGCAAGCTCCTCGCCGACGCCGACCCGCGCGTGCGGCTGCGCGTCGGCCTGGCGTTCGTCGCGAAAGCCGACCCGTCGGCCATCCCCCGACTGATCGAACTCCTGGCGGAACTGCCGCCCGAACAGACCCAGGCGGTCGAGGACTTGCTCGGTCGCCTCGCTCTGGGGAAATCCCCGGAGATCCCCCCAGGGGCCGACCCGGCCGCCCGCGCGAAGGCCCGCGACGCCTGGCGGGCGTGGTGGGCGGCGAACGGCGCGGGGATCGACCTGGCCCGGCTCGACCGGAAGCCGGTCGTGGCGATGGAGACGTCGCTGGGGGTGGTCCGGATCGAGCTGGACGCCGACAAGGCCCCGGCCACCGTGCGGAACTTCATCCGGTACGTCGAGGACCGGCACTACGACGGCCTCACCTTCCACCGCGTCATCCCGGCGTTCATGATCCAGGGCGGCGGCATGGAGCCCGGATTGAAGGAACGCGCCGCCCGCGCCCCGATCAAGAACGAGGCGGCCAACGGCCTGTCCAACAAGCGCGGCACCGTCGCCATGGCGCGAACCGCCGCCCCGGACAGCGCCACGTCGCAGTTCTTCGTCAACGTCAAGGACAACGGGCAGCTCGACGCCGGCGAGGGCCCCGGCCAGGCCGGCTACTGCGTGTTCGGCCGGGTCGTCGGGGGCATGGACGTCGTGGACCGGATCGCGGCCGTCCGGACCGGCGGTCGTGGCGGCTTCCAGGACGTCCCGGTCGAGGACGTGGTGATCAAGTCGGCACGCGTCGTGCGGTGACGCGCCGGTCGCCGGCGAGATGCCGCCCCGCCCAAAAATCCTGTATCAGTCCCGTGGCCCGGAGCGGAGAAGAGAGAGGGAAGCGACCGGGCGAGGGGCCGAAGGCGGATGAGCACGGGAAGAGACGTCCTGGATCTGTTGCGGCGACTGGGGCTGTCCGAGGGGGAGACGCCGAGTGATGGCACCCTCCTGGCGGCGTTCGCGCAGCGCCGCGACGAGGCGGCCCTGACGGCCCTGATCCACCGCCACGGCGGCATGGTCTGGGGCGTCTGCCGCCGGCTGCTCGGCGACGGCCAGGACGCCGAGGACGCGTTCCAGGCCACGTTCCTCGTCCTCGTCCGGAAGGCCGCCGGCCTCCGCCAACCCGAGAAGGTCGCCGGCTGGCTGCACGGCGTCGCCCGCCAGACCGCCGTCCGCCTCCGCGCCCTGCGCGCCCGCCGGGGCCGGCACGAGAAGCCGGTGGCGACCCTCCCGGAGCCGGTCCCCCCGCCGGAACGCCGCGACGACGTCGGCCCGATCCTCGACGAGGAACTGGCCCGGCTGCCGGACACGTACCGGGCCGTCCTCCTCCTGTGCGACGTCGAGGGGCGGCCCCGCGGCGAGGTGGCCGCCCAGCTCGGCTGGCCGGAGGGGACCGTCGCCGGCCGGCTCGCGCGGGCCCGCGCCCTCCTCGCCGAGCGGCTCGCCCGGCGCGGCGTGCCCCGGCCGGGAGACGCCCCGGCCTCCCCGGCCCCCGCCGCCCTGGTCGCGGAGACCGTGCGGGCGGCGGCGACCGGGGCCTGTTCCCTCTTCGTGACCACCCTGACCGAGGGAGTGTTGAGAGCCATGGTCCTGAAGCAGCTCACGTTCGGCGCGGCGATGCTCGCGTTCCTCCTCTGCCTCACCGGCGGCCTGCTCGTCTACCCGGCCGCGCAGCCGCAGCCGCCGGGCGAGCCGCCGGCCCGGCCGGCGCTCGCCGGGCCGGCCGTCGAACCGCCGGCCGTCTCGGAGCGGGTCAAGAAGGACCTCGGCGAGCGCACCCTCGACGTCCTGGCTGGGGCGACCCGCGTCGAGGCCCTGCGGCTGGACTACGCCCCCCGCGACGCGAAGGAGGGCATCCTCCCGGGGCAGGCTCGAAACCGGGAGCAGCGCTGGAAGATCACCGCCACCGGAAAGGAGCAAGGGCGGGAGTTCGCCGCCAAGGTGCGGGCGTTCGTCTGCGACGAGGCGACGCGGACCGCGAGCAACGCGGGCGGGTATCGCGGCGACGTCGCCTTCCGGCTCTGGAAGGACGGCGAGTCGGTCACCGTCGTCGTCGACCTGGTCGGGTCGTGGTTCCTCATCGTGACGCGCGACGCCGACGGGAAAGAGGTCCAGGCCGCCGTGGGGGGCTTCCTCTTCAACCAGAAGGGCGAGTTCGACGGCGGCGACCTCTACGGCCGGGCGCGGGCCCTGGCCGTGGAGGCGTTCCCCGAGGACGCCACGCTGGGGGCGTTCCGGGGCGACCTCGGTGCGCTGCTGGAGAAGGCCGGGCGGTTCGACCTGCTGTCCCTCAACCCGGAACGCACCCAGGACGAGCCGCCGAAGAGCTTCCACGGCTGGAAGGTCCTCGGCAAGACGACCGTCACGGACGCGGCGGCGCGCGGGAAGGTCGTCGCGGCGTTCAAGGACGGCGTCGAGGCGAGCACCCCGCTGGCGGCGGGATGCTTCCGCCCGCGCCACGGCATCCGGCTGACGCACGACGGCCGGTCGTTCGACTTCCTGATCTGCTTCGAGTGCCTCTTCGTGCAGGTCTTCGAGGGAGATCGGCCGGAACGGGTTTACCGCATCACCGGCTCCCCGCAGCGGGCGTTCGACCGCGTGCTGAGAGACGCCGGGGTGCCCTTGCCCACGAAGTAGCTCCCAGTTGGTCGCGGCGATCGGGTACGCGGCTCCCTCTCCCCGACCGAGCGGACATCGGCCCGTCGCGAGTCGAACCGGTCACCCGTCCGCGACCCCTCGCAGACCGGGCAGGCCGTCGATGCTCTCGCGGTTCTTCTGCCGCTTGTAGCGGTCGATGCCGTCCTCCCCTTTCCGCTCCGCCCAGGCCGCCAGCTGGGGCCGCTCCCCGGCGTACTCGAACAGCGGCACGCCGTAGCCGCACGCGTCGGCGATCCGCTCCAACTCGACCAGGACGACCGACCGGGTCCCGAGCTGACCGGGGAAGAGCCCAACCAGCCGGTCCCAGTCCGCGTCGCCGGGTTCGACCGCCCGGCCCTTGCCGTACAGCCGCAGGATGCGGGGCGGCCCGGCGAAGGCGCAGAACATCAGTGTGACCCGGCCGTTCTCGCGGAGGTGGGCGACCGTCTCGACGCCGCTGCCGACGAGGTCCAGGTACGCCACCTCGTTCGGCCCCAGGACGCGGAGCGTGTCGAGCCCCTTCGGCGAGAGGTTGACGTGCCCGCCCGCCGCCAGCGGGGCCGTCGCCACGAAGAAGACGTGCTGGGACGCGATGAAGCCCCGCAGCACGTCGTCCAGCCCGTCGAAGACCTTCCCCATCCCGCTCCCCGTCCATCGGCCCGGCGGACGCGGTGACCCTCCCCGCGTCCTGTCGTATCCTATCGGCTCCAGCCCGCCGAAGTCGGGACGCCGAGGAAGAACCATGCGACTGCTCGTGCTGGCCCTGCTGCTCGTCGGTCACGCCCCCTGTCCGGCCGAGCCGAAGCCCTTCCCGGGCAAGGCGACCAAATGGGAGGGCTTCGTCCGTCACGACTTCCAGGTCGGCGGCGTCGGCGTCCTGGTCGTCGAGCCGGAGAAGCCCCTGGCGGGGCGGCCGTGGGCCTGGCGGGGCGAGTTCTTCGGGGCGTTCCCCAACGCCGACATCGAGCTCGCCAAGGCCGGCTGGCACCTCGCCTACGTCGCCGTCCCGGACCAGTTCGGCTCCCCGGCGGCGATGCGGCAGTGGGAGAAGGTCCACGACGCCTTGGTCAAGGACCACGACCTGCACCCCAGGCCGGCCCTGATCGGGCTGAGTCGGGGGGCCCTCTACTGCATGGCATGGGCGGCGGCCCACCCGGACAAGACCCTGGCGGTCTACCTCGACAACGGCGTCTGCGACTTCAAGAGCTGGCCGGGCGGCAAGGCGAAGGGCCTGGGCAGCGGGCCGGGCTCGGCGGCGGAGTGGCAGAAGCTCCTGAAGGCGTACGGCTTCAAGGACGACCAGGAGGCGGTCGCGTCGAAGGCCAACCCGGTCGATAACCTGGAGCCGCTCGCGAAGGGGAAAGTGCCGCTCCTGCTCGTCTACGGCGACAGCGACAAGGCCGTCCCGCACGCGGAGAACTCGGCGGTCGTCTACGACCGGTACAAGGCCCTCGGCGGCCCGGTCGAGCGCATCGTCAAGCCGGGCGCGGACCACCACCCCCACGGCCTGAAGGATCCGAAGCCGATCCTCGACTTCTTCGGCCGGGCGTGGGCCGACCGGAAGTGACCCGGTCCACGCCCGGCCGACGGCGTTCCGCCGCGGGGCCGCTCACCCCGAGTTCGCCGCTTCGGATGTTGGCCGCTCGGCCTCGTCGGCTTGCTTCGATCGCTTGCTCCGACGGGGCTTCCTGGCGGCCTCCCCGGCCGCCGCCTCGGCCCGCGCTTGCTCGGCCAGTTCCAACGCCCTCGCCCGGCTCCGCTCGACCACCTCGATCTCGCGGAGCGAGGCGAGCAGGACCCGGACGATCGCCGGCCGGACCGCCAGCCCGAACGCCCGCTCGACGAACGCCGCGATCTCCTCCGGACTGGCCGCCTCCCCGAGTTGTTCCCTGGCTCGCCGCACCGCCTCCAACGGGCCCGTCCCCGACATCGCCATCCCCCCTGACTTTCCTTCCAAGCCCAGATCAGCCTATCGGTAGGTCGTGAGACCCGCCTTGAGAGGGCGGCCCGTGAATCCCAGACCGGTCGCCGCGAAGGCGAGCGCACCGCACAGACGCGGCCCGAACGGGAGGTAATTCTTGCCAGGGCCGGGCAACTATTACAACCGGCACGGACGAGCCAACCCGCCCCGCTCGACATCGATCCTGCTCGAAGTACCGGACGGGGAACGAGTTGGGAACCGGCGAGGCAGAATCGGTCGCGAACGGCACGGGCGTTGCGATGTGGAAGGGCGACCCAGATCCGAACGAGGGAGTTCGGGTGGCATCGGACGCGGCTCTCCCCCGAGCCGGTCAGCCGAGACGGACACGCGGCCAGCGGCGGGTTCCCCCACCCGCCGGCCCCGACGACCGCCCCGGAGGATGTCGGCCAGACTCCTGCCTGTCCCCCTCCGCCGGAAACCGAATCCCCGAGGGCCGCTCGCCTCCCCCGCGAGCGGCCCCCTCTTCTTTTGGGGCCGGTTCCTCGCGCGTGGTGTCGTCCATAGTCTGACCGCGGGGACGTGTAGGCGGGACGGAGGGCGGCCGATGAGCGTGACCATGACCCGGGCAGGGGCTGAATCCGTGGCCCTGGCCGCCCCGCTGTTCGACCGTTACCGGCAGTTCTACGGCCAGCCGGCCGACCTGCCCGGGGCGGCCGCGTTCCTGGCCGACCGCCTGGCCCGGGGCGAGTCGGCTCTCTACCTGGCCATCGACGGCGAGGCGGCGGTTGGCTTCGTCCAGCTCTACCCGTCGTTCTCGTCGGTGCGACTGCGGCCGATCTGGATCCTCAACGACCTGTTCGTGGTCGAGTCCGCCCGCGGGCAGGGCGTCGCCCGCCTGCTGATGGACGCCGCCCTGGGCCTGGCTTGCTCGACCGGGGCGGCGTGCCTGGCCCTCTCGACCGCGAAGGACAACCACGCGGCCAGGGCGCTGTACCTCTCGCTCGGCTACCACCTCGACGAGGCGTTCGACCACCTCGAGCTGCCCCTGGGTTGACCCCTCCCGGAGGTGGGCGCGGTCCGTCCGTCGGCCTGGACGCGAGGCCGCTCCTGGCATCCGGCCCGCCGCATCATCCCTCGGCAGGGCCGGCCCGCGGCGGCAGCCCGAACTCCCGGGCCAGGCGGAGCAGCCCGGCGTGGAACTCGGCCAGCGTGCCGTGGTTCGCCACGACGACGTCGCAGTCCGACGCGGCGAACCGGAGCGTCGCGTCCTTGCCAACCCGCTCGTTCGCCACCCAGACGACCAGATCGACGAGCCCTTCCTGCCGGCAGATGGCCAGCTCCTCCGCGGCCCGGACGCCGGCGACGATGTCGCCGTGGCGGAGCGATTCCCGGACGAGGACGCCCGGGTCGGCCTTGCGGATCTGGTTGCCGACCCGGCTCCACAGGTTGCGGTCCCGGTGCCGGGTCCGGTGCGCTTCCGCCTCGGGCACGCCGAGCCGCTCGGCGACGTACCGCGCGAGGTACCGGCTCGTCGACCCGGCGAACCGGAGGGCGGTGACCCGGGCGAGGAACTCGCACGCGGTGTCCTTCCCCGCCCGGGACGGGCCGACCACCAGGATGCGTCGCGGCGTGTCCATCCGTCCTCGTCTTTCCGGCCGCCGGGCGGCCCGCGGGGTGGAAAGCGTCAGGATAGGACGCCCCGGACGGCGTGTCACCGGCCCTCGAATCGGGCGAAGACGACGGCCTTCTTGCCCCGGTCGATGCCGACCAGGCCGCCCTTCGGGTCGACGGCGATCCCCTGGCCGGGGAACGGCGTCGGGATCACCTCGACCAGCCCGACGACCGATCCCTCCCTCGGCAGCCGGAGCCGGTAGACGACCCGCTTGTCGTGGCCGGTGGCGAGCAGGTCGTCCCCCTGCCAGACGCCGCCGGACAGGCTGTAGGTGCCCCAGTCCTCGACCAGCTCCTTCGGGAACGTCCACCGGGCGGCCTCCTTCCAGCCGGCGTCGTACCGGACGAGGACCGTCTTCGCGTTGTCCTTGTCGTAGTGGGCGAAACAGCACCACCACGCCTTGTCCTTCGGGACGGCCCACGTCAGGCTGCCGGGCGGGTCGTCGAAGGCGTGGGACACCTCCAGCTTGCCCGTCGCCGGGTCAAAGACCCGAATATCGCACGCGGCCGGCGTTTTCGGGTAGTTCGAGTGGGCGCAGTACACCTTACCGTCCAGCACCACCGCACTGTTGAGGTGCTCGGCCGGGCCGGTGCTCTTCGTCAGCTCCTTGCCCGTGGCCCGGTCGTACCGGACGACGTGGGTGTTCGACACGGCGTAGACGGACGCCTCGTCCGCGGCGGCGGCCTGGGTGGCGTACGGCGACTCCAGCGACCCGGTCGCGACGTAGGCCCCCTTCGACCGGGGGGGAAAAGAGTCCGCCGCCGGCAAGAGGGACAGGCACGCGACGGCCGAAGCGACACCGGCCAAGGTGCGGATTACACCGATCATCATCCAGCTCCTTTCTCCTCGGCACGGCCCCGTCAAGGCTTCGCTCGCCGCCAGCGGACGAGCCGGACGGCGTGGGCCGGCAGGTCGAGCGTCACCCGGCACCCGTCCGCCGTCCCGGCCCCGACGCGGGCCAGGTCCCGCCTGTCGTCCACGCCGAGCACCTCGTAGCCGGCCGGGCCGGCCCAGGGCGCGGGGCGGACCTCCACCACGAGGGGACCGCCGGCACCGGCGTGCCGGGCGAGCAGCACGGCGGCCGTCTCGCCGTCCGCGCCGACGCCGGCCAGGGCGGCCACGCCGGCCGGCAGCTCACCGGCGGCGGGCAGGCGGCGGAGGCCGGCCAGGTCCTTGAACGCCCGCAGGGCATGGTACGGCTTCGTCGGCCGGCCGTGCGGCGAGAACAGGCCGATCCCCTGCGGCTCCGCCGTGAAGTAGCACGCCGCGTCGACCGGGCCATCCTGGAGGATGCACAAGGCCGCCGCGGTAAACGCCGCCCCTTCCGGCCCGGCGACCCGGTCGTGCCAGGCGTGGCGGGCGTCCGGGTCGGCGGCCATCATGCCGGCCCAGTCGCCGCCCGGCAGGTAGTTCCACTCGTTGAGATGGCTCTCGGCGTCCTTGAACCCGGCCGCGTCCAGGACCTGCCGCACGCCCTTCGCCCGCCGGGTCAGCTCGGCCGGGTCGGCCGTGTAGCAGTGCCAGGAGAAGAAGTCGAGCGGCAGGCCGTTTTCAATGAAAGACCGCCGGCACCGGGCCAGGAACGCCCCCAGGAACGGCGTCGGCTCGAGGCCGTCCGGCGTCAGCTTGCCGGTGTTACCCAGGCCGGGGCCGCCGACCTTGAGCTTCGGGCAGGCGGCCCGGAGGGCCTTCGCCGTGACGGCGTAGAGGAGGAGGTAGTCGTCGTCGGTGCCGGTCCAGCACGCCGGGCGGTTGTCCGGCTCGTTCCAGACCTCCCAGTACGCGACCGGGTACTCGAAGCCGTTCGCCCAGCCCTGGGTGTAGTGCCGGGCGACGCCGACGCAGACCTTCGCCCAGCGGTCGAAGTCCCGCGGCGGCCGGGCGTGCCGCTTCACCTTCTGGTGCTCGATGCTCTCGCCGAGGCGGTAGACGACGCGGCAACCGGCGTCGTGGATCGCCTTGAGGTACTCGTCGGTCCGGGCGAAGTCGTAGCTGTCGGGCCTGTCCGGGTCGGCGGCCGGGTCCGGGAAGACGGCGTGGACATCGACGACGTCGGGGTTGGGCCAGTGGCAGTCGTGCAGCCGGGCGAGCGGGAAGCCGGCCTCCTTCCACCGGGCGGACAGGTCGAGCAGCCCCCCGGCGGCGAGCGGCCCGCCGTTGACGCCGTGGAGGGGCCGGATCGGCTTGCCGGGCTTCGCGCCGTCGAAGACCAGCCCGGCCGGCCCGGCATTGGCCTGGGCCAAGGCGAGGGTCGCCGGAGGGAGGGCGAGGAGGAACTGACGGCGGTCCACGGGTAGCTCCGGCGTGACGCGGGGCGGGCGATCACCGCCAGCGTAGCCGCCACCTCCGCCGGTGCCAAGGGGCCGACGCGTCGCCGCGGGCCGGGCTCGAGCCGTACACGCCCTCAGCGGTTCACAACACGCCGGGGATCGGCCGGCCCTGGGGGAGCATCGGGATGGCGCGGCCCTGGCGGTCGCGCAGCTCGGTGCCGAGGTCGATGCCGAGCGCCTCGTAGAGCGTCGCCGCCACGTCGCAGGGCGAGTACGGTGCCGTCGTCGGGAGCGCCCCGCCCCGGTCCGTCCCGCCGATCACCTGGCCGCCCCGCACCCCGCCGCCGGCGAAGAAGATGCTCCCCGCCTTGCCCCAGTGGTCGCGGCCGCCGTCCTTGTTGATCCGCGGCGTCCGCCCGAACTCGGTCAGGAACGCGACCAGGGTCTGGTCGAGCAGGCCGCGGGCCGCCAGGTCGTCGAGCAGGGCGGCGGCGGCCCGGTCGGTCCCGGCGAGGTGGTACGGCCGCTTCGCCATCTCGCAGATGTGGGGGAAGTTCTGCCCCGCGGCGTTGTGGTTGTCCCACAGGTTGCCGTACTCCGGGTCGTAGCCGTAGTCGACCATCACGAACGGCGCGCCGGCCTCGACGAGCCGGCGGGCGAGCAGGCAGCGCGTCCCGATCTTCGTCTTGCCGTAGCGCTCGCGCGTCGCCTCCGGCTCGCCGGCCAGGTCGAACGCCGCCCGGACGGCCGGGGCGAGGAGCATGTCGAACGCGGCGCGGAACTCGTCGTCGACCCCGGCGGCCTCGGCGAGCCGCAGCCGTGCGTCGAGCCGCTCGCGCAGCGACCGCCGGCCGGACAGGCGGTCGGCGTCGAGGCCGCCGGCGGGCTGGACGCACTGGCTGGCGAACACCTCCTCCGGGGCTTCCTTCACCCGGGCGGTGAAGTCCTCGTTCCGCGGCTTGCCGCCGGTGCAGAACGGGGCGTACTGCCCGCCGAGCCAGCCGCCGACAAACAGGTTCCACGGCGGCGGCCCGGGCCGCGTCGTGCCCGGCACGGCGACGTAGCCGGGGAAGCCGGCCCGGCCGCCGTTCAGCCGCGCGACGACCGCCCCGACGTTCGGCTCGCTCGTCAGCTGCGCCGGCGTCACGTGCCTGCCGGAGAGGGCCATCACCTGGGAGAGGAGGTGGTCGTCGTTGCCCGAGGCGAAGGTCCGGACCAGGGCGATCCGGTCCGCCTGCCGGGCAAGGCCCGGCATCACCTCGCTGAAGCGGACGCCGGGGAGCGTGGTCTGGACCGTGCCGAGCGTGCCGCGGATCTCCTCCGGCGCGTCCGGCTTCGGGTCAAAGCTGTCGAGGTGCGTCAGGCCGCCCATCATGTTGAGCACCAGGACGGACCGCGCCCGGGCCGGCCGCGGGGAAGAGCCGCGGAGTTCGGGCAGGATCGTCGCGGCGACGGCGACGCCGCCGGCCCGGAGTACGTCGCGGCGTGTGTGGAGGGAGAAGGGCATGGGGGGGGACCGGTGGGGTGAAGCGCCGGCTGCCACGGAGCGACCCCGGACGGCCACCGGCGCGTGCCCCGATTATCGGCACGCGCCGGACGGATTACAAGCGGCCGGTTCACACCCGGAGCAGCTCGCACGCCTCGGCGTAGCCGGGGGCGGGCTGGCCGTACTCGCTCGCGGTGACGCGGGCCAGGGCGACGAGCTGCCGCCAGCGGAACGCCGGCCGCATCGCCGCGAACTCCTCCGTCGCCGTCCGGTAGTACTTCTCCGCGTGCAGCGCGCCGTCCTCGCTGATGGCGAACCGTAGCAGGACGTCCAGGATCGGCCGCGGCGCGTGGCCCAGGTCGCCGTAGCGCCGCACGACGGCGCAGGCCAGGGCCTGGTCGTTGGCCCGGATGGCCTCCTCCGCCTGGCGGAGCAGCGCGTCGGCGTCCTTCGCCGTGACCGCCTCCAGGTGGGCGGCGTGCGGGTACGGGGCCGCCAGCTGGCCGGCCGACTGGCCGCCGGTGTGGAACGCCCCGGCGACGAGGCTGGCGACCGCGTTGCGCGGGCTGCCGACCCGGGCGATGTGCCGCCAGGCGTTCGCCGCGTCGGACGCGTGGACGCCGACCGAGTCGCCGTGGACGCTGTGGCGCGACTTGGCCCCGACCGGCTCGCTCCGGCCGCCGTCGCACAGGACGAGCCGGTTCGCCGCCAGGCAGATCGCCTCGGCGACCGACGCCGGGGCGAACCCCTCCGCCAGGGCGGCCGCGACGGCCTCGGCCGCCTGGGTCTGGTTCCCGGCGTAGACGGCCTGGGCGAGTTGCTCGACCCAGGCGTCGTCGCCGCGGCGGTCGCCCAGCGGCTTGCCGACCAGCTTGTACTGGTCGAGCAACTTCGGCAGGACGCTCCGCACGACCGGGTCGGGACGCCGGTTCTCCTTGCGGGCCCGTTCGGACTGGATGCAGAAATGGACCGACTGCCGCAGCAGGGTGGCGGCCTGATCCTTGCCGGTCACATCGAGCATCTCCCACGCCCGCCAGGCGAGGACGACGCGGTGGACGTTCACCTCGTCCTGGACGATGAGCTGCAGGTCGTCGTAGGCCTCGGGCAGCGACTTACCGGCCAGGGCGACGAAGACGCCGTCGGCACGCTGGACGTCCACGCCGCGCGTCGCCTCGCGCAACACCTCGCCGCCGGGCCGGCCGTCGGGCAGGGCGGCCGGCTCGACCGTGCGGAGGGTCTCGCGCTTGCTGCCGCCCCAGCGCTGGAGCACGGCGGCGTTGCGGTAGAGGACCTTGAGGATCGGCAGCGGCCGCCGCGCCTCGGGAAGCTCGCGGGCCATCTCCAGGGCGGGGGCCAGGGCCATGAAGGTGTGGTAGCCGTCGTAGTCGTGGCCGCCGAGGGTGCGCGCGTTCGCCAGGGCGGCGGCCGCGACCAGGTCGCGCAATGCGGCACCACCCTTGAGGCGCTCGACGAGCAGGGGCTGGAGCTTGTCGGCCGGCGTGTCCTGCATCACGCCGACGAGCGGCTCCAGCGCGCCGAAGGTGAGGCGGGCGGGGGCGTCGTCGGCACGGGCGGCGGCCAGCCCGAGGTCGGCCGCCAGGGCGGGGCCGACGGTGGCGACGAGCATGCCGCGGCCCACGTCGGCGAGGAAATCACGTCGGGCACGGTTCATGGAGAGAGCCCTCCTGCAAACGGAAAGGACGACGGGACCGCCGACGGTTCGGGGTCGGAGGAATCCCATCGGGTCGGGCCCCTCGCGGGGTGGTCGCGGCGTGCCGCGACGGGCCCTGCCTGCCAACCCTAGCGAGAAGGCCCGGACGGGGACGCCAAAAAAGTGCCCAGCGGCTTTTCTGTTCGATGCGACCCAGACCGGCTGGTACGCTACGAGCGTTGCAAGCACGGCACGATCCGTTCGCGCGGCACTGGTTTCGAGGGGCCCATGAGCGCTGCTTCACTACCCGACCGGGGGCTATCGCGTCGCCAAATGCTCCACGCCGGCGGCATCGGTGCGCTCGCGATGGGCGTGCCCGGCACCGTGGCGGCCGGCGTCGATCCCGAACGCGGCCTGGGCCGGGGGGCGGCCGAGCGGTCGTGCATCTTCGTCCTGCTCTGCGGCGGGCCGAGCCATCTCGACACCTGGGACCTGAAGCCGGACGCCCCGGCCGACATCCGCGGGCCGTACAAGCCGGCCGCCACCACCGTCCCCGGCCTGCGCATCAACGAGCTGCACACCCGGCTCCCGGCCCTGGCGCAGCACTTCGCGCTGATCCGGTCGATGACCCACGTCGGCAACATCAGCAACCACTTCGACGCGATGCACCACCTGCTCAGCGGCCAGGTGGGGGCCCCGGCCGACGCGCCGTACCTCGGGTCGATCGTCTCGCGCGTCCGGCCGGCCGAGCGGAACATCGCCAACTACGTCTGGCTGATCCGCTGCGTCGGCGACCCGGTCTTCTGCGCGGCGAACATCGGCTCGGGCGGCTTCCTCGGGGCCCAGCACGCCCCTTTGTTCGTCGGGGCGGCGAACAACCACCCGGCGCTGCCGACCTTCCGGCCGCCCGAAGAACTCGAGGCGGTCGCCGACGTCCCGCGCCTGCGCGAGCGGATCGGCCTGCTCGGCGCGGTCAACCGGGACCCGGCCGCCGGCGTGCGCGACTGGGACGGCATCCAGCGGCGCGCGCTCGACCTGGCCGGCGGGCAGGGGAGCCGGGACGCCTTCGACATGCACCGCGAGCCGGCCAAGGTGCGCGCCCGCTACGGGATGCACCCGCTGGGGCAGAACCTGCTCCTGGCCCGGCGGCTCGTCGAGGCGGGCGTCAACTTCGTCACCGTCAACGGCTGGACCGGCCCCGCGGCCGGGCAGGCCGGCGGCGGCCCGCCGGCGTCGAGCTGGGACATGCACGGCAGCGAGATGGGCATGGGCAACGCCTTCGGCAACGGCTCCTACGGCATGGGCCACTGCCTGCCCTGCCTCGACGAGGGGCTGTCCGCCCTGCTCGACGACCTGCGCGAGCGCGGCCTGCTGGATTCGACGCTGGTCGTCGTCATGGGCGAGTTCGGCCGGACGCCGAAGATCAACCAGCCGAACGTCAACCCCGGCCGGCAGCACTGGCCGAACTGCTGGTCGGCCATCCTCGCCGGGGCCGGCATCCGCGGCGGGGCCGTCTACGGCGAGACGGACAAGATCGGGGCGTACGTCAAGGACCGGCCCGTCACGGTGCAGAACCTCGGGGCGACGATCTTCCACGCCCTCGACGTCCCGCTCGCGACGCGCCTCGGCCGCGACGGGTTCACCCGCCCCGTCTCCCTCGGCGAGCCGATCCTGGAGTTGTTCAGCTAGGCTCCGTCTCGGGGAACCGTGATGCGTCCGCTCTTCTGGCTATCCGTCGTGGCGGCCGCGCTCGGCTCCCCGACCCTGGCCGCGCCGGTCGATTTCCAGCGCGACATCCGGCCGATCCTGGCCGACAACTGCTTCAAGTGCCACGGCCCCGACGAGGGCGCACGCAAGGGCAAGCTCCGCCTCGACACGCGCGACGCGGCCCTGGCGGGCGGCCGTTCCGGCGACGACGCCATCGCCCCGGGCAAGCCCGACGCCAGCCCCCTCCTTGAGCGCATCCTCAGCACGGACGCCGGCCGAGTCATGCCGCCTCCAGCGTCGAAGAAGGAGCTGACCAAGGCGCAAATCGACCTGCTCCGCCGCTGGATCGCCGAGGGGGCGGACTACCGGCCGCACTGGGCGTTCGTCGCGCCGGTCGCGCCTGCGGTGCCTGCCACCAGGACGCCCTGGGGCCGGACGCCGATCGACGCTTTCCTCATGGCCCGTCTCGAAAAAGAAGGGCTGTCCCCGTCGCCGGAGGCGAGCAAGGAGACGCTCCTGCGCCGTCTGTCGCTCGACCTGATCGGCCTGCCGCCGACGCCGGCGGAGCTCGACGCCTTCCTCGCCGACACCGCCCCGGACGCCTACGAGAAGCAGGTCGAGCGCCTGCTCCGGTCGCCGCATTACGGCGAGAAGTGGGGCCGGTTCTGGCTCGACGCCGCCCGCTACGCCGACAGCGACGGCTACGAGAAGGACAAGCCGCGCACCGTCTGGATGTACCGCGACTGGGTCGTCGCCGCCCTCAACCGCGACCTGCCCTACGACCGGTTCCTCACCGAGCAGCTCGCCGGCGACCTCCTGCCGGACGCGACCCAGGACCAGCGCGTCGCGACCGGGTTCCTGCGCAACTCGATGATCAACGAGGAGGGCGGCATCGACCCGGAGCAGTTCCGCATGGAGGCGATGTTCGACCGCATGGACGCACTAGGCAAGGGCGTCCTCGGCCTGACGATCCAGTGCGCCCAGTGCCACCACCACAAGTACGACCCGATCAGCCAGGAGGACTACTACCGGCTGTTCGCCTACCTCAACGACACGCACGAGGCGAACCTCGCCGTCTACACGCCGGAGGAGCAGCGTCGCCGCGGCGACCTGTTCGCGAAGGTCCGCGACCTCGAAGAGGGCCTGCGTCACCGCACCCCGGACTGGAAGGCGAAGATGGCCGCCTGGGAGGTGGCTGTCCAAAAAGACCAGCCGGCGTGGAGCGTCGTCAAGGTCCAGAACGCCAGCGACAACTCGCAGCGCTACGTCTACCACGACGACGGCTCCCTGGCCGCGTGGGGCTACGCGCCGACCAAGTGGAGCAGCCAGTTCGCCGGCCCGTCGCCGCTGCGCCGGGTGGCCGGGTTCCGGCTGGAGATGCTGACCGACCCGGACCTGCCCCTCGGCGGCCCGGGCCGGTCGCCGCTCGGCCTGTTCGCGCTCAGCGAGATCGTCGTCGAGTACGCCGACCCGAAGAACCCCGGCGCGAGGACGAAGGTCAAGCTCGTCGAAGCGACCGCCGACTACGCGAACGCCGAGCGCGACCTGGAGGCGATGTTCGACGACAAGACCAACAAGAAGCGCGTCACCGGCCCGGTCGGCTTCGCGATCGACGGCAAGGACGAGACGGCCTGGGGCATCGACGCCGGGCCGGGCCGGCGCAACGTGGACCGCAAGGCCGTCTTCGTGCCGGAGAAGCCGCTGGACCTGCCGGAGGGGGCGCTCCTCACGTTCACCCTCAAGCAGATGCACGGCGGCTGGAACAGCGACGACAACCAGAACAACAACCTCGGCCGGTTCCGCTTCAGCGTCACATCCGCCCCGGCCCCGAAGGCCGACGCCCTGCCGCGCCGCGTGCGCGAGGTGCTCGCCGTGCCGCCCGAGAAGCGCACCGAGGCCCAGAACAACGCCGTCTTCTCCGCCTGGCGCGAGACGGTCGCCGAGTGGAAGGACGCCAACGAAGCGATCGAAGCCCTGTGGAAGCAACACCCCGCCGGGGCGTCGCAGCTGACGATGCAGGCGCGCGAGATGGGTCGGACGACGCACGTCCTCGCCCGCGGCGACTTCCTCAAGCCCGGCAAGGCCGTCGGGCCCGGGACGCCGGCGTTCCTCAACCCGCCGCCGAAGGACGCGCCGCCGAACCGCCTCGGCCTGGCCCGCTGGCTGACCGCGGAGAACGCCCCGACGGTGAGCCGGTCGATCGTCAACCGCGTCTGGCAAGCGTACTTCGGCACCGGCCTGGTCGCCAGCAGCGAGGACCTCGGCACCCAGAGCGAGACGCCGTCCCACCCGGAACTGCTCGACTGGCTCGCGGTAAAATTCGTCAAGGGCGGCTGGAGCCTCAAGGCGCTGCACCGCACGATCGTCACCAGCAGCGCCTACCGCCAGTCGTCGAAGGCGACGGCGGAGTTGCGCCGGCGCGACCCGGAAAACCGCCTGGTCGCCCGCGGGCCGCGCTTCCGGGTCGAGGGCGAGACGGTGCGCGACATCGCCCTGTCGGTCAGCGGCCTGCTCAACCCGGCGGTGGGCGGCCCGCCGGTCTACCCGCCGGCCCCGGCGTTTCTGTTCGTGCCGCCGACGAGCTATGGCCCGAAGGTCTGGAAGGAATCGACCGGCGAGGACCGCTACCGCCGGGCGCTGTACACGTTCCGGTTCCGGTCGGTGCCCTACCCGGTGCTGACCAACTTCGACACCCCGAACGGCGACGCGTCCTGCGTCCGCCGCGTCCGCTCGAACACGCCGCTCCAGGCGCTGACGACGCTGAACGAGACGCTCTTCCTCGAAGCCGCCCGGGCGCTGGCGGTGAAGACGCTGACCGAGGGCGGCGCGACGGACGCGAGCCGGCTGACGTTCGCCTTCCGGCGTTGCACCGGGCGCGTGCCGACCGAGGCGGAGTCGTCGGTGCTGCTCGCCTTCCTCACGAAGCAGGTCGAGAAGTTCAGCGCCCCGGAGGCGAAGCCGTGGGACCTCGCCGCGAACGACCCGTCCAACCCGCCAGCGTTGCCCGCGAACGCGACCCCGCCCCAGGCGGCTGCGTGGACGGCCCTGTCTCGGCTGCTGCTCAACCTCGACGAGACGATCACCAAGGAGTGACCTGTGACGAGCCAACTCCTCGCCCGCCGCTGGTTCTTGCAGCAGTGCGGCGTCGGCCTCGGCTCGATCGCCCTGGCCGACCTGCTCCGCGCCGACGGCCCCGACCGGAAGCCACACTTCGCCCCGAAGGCGAAGCGCGTCATCTTCCTGTTCATGGCCGGCGGCCCGAGCCACCTCGAGCTGTTCGACAACAAGCCCGAGCTGGCGAAGATGGACGGCAAGCTGCCGCCGGCCGAGCTGCTCCAGGGCTACCGGGCGGCGTTCATCAACCCCAGCTCGAAGTTCCTCGGGCCGAAGTTCAAGTTCGCCCGGCACGGCCAATCCGGCGCGGAGCTGAGCGAACTGCTGCCGCACACCGCCGGCGTCGCCGACGAGCTGTGCATCGTCCGGTCGATGGCGACCGACGCGTTCAACCACGCCCCGGCGCAGATCTTCCTGTCCACCGGCGCGCAGCAGTTCGGCCGGCCGTCGCTCGGGGCCTGGACGCTGTACGGCCTCGGCAGCGAGGCGAAGGACCTGCCCGGCTTCGTCGTCTTCAGCACCGGCAGCAAGGGGCCGTCCGGCGGCAACAGCAACTGGGGCAGCGGCTTCTTGCCGACCACCTGCCAGGGCGTCCCGTTCCGCACCGGCGGCGAGCCGGTCCTCTACCTGTCCAACCCGCGCGGCGTCGATGACGCCCTCCAGCGCGACACCGTCGCCGGGCTCAAGGAGTTGAACGCCCTGCGCCTGAAGGAGGTCGGCGACCCGGAGATCGCGACGCGCATCAGCGCCTTCGAGATGGCCTTCAAGATGCAGGCGGCCGCCCCGGAGGCGATGGACCTGAGCCGCGAGCCGAAGCCGATCCTCGAGATGTACGGGGCCGAGCCCGGCAAGGCGTCGTTCGCGAGCACGTGCCTGCTCGGCCGGCGGTTGCTGGAGCGCGGCGTGCGCTTCGTCGAGATCTTCCACGAGGCGTGGGACCAGCACGGCGGCCTGGTCGGCGGCCTGAAGAAGAACTGCCTGGACACCGACCGGGCCAGCGCCGCCCTGGTGCGCGACCTGAAGCAGCGCGGCATGCTCGACGACACGCTCGTCGTCTGGGGCGGCGAGTTCGGCCGGACGCCGATGGTGCAGGGCGGCAGCGACGGGCGCGACCACCACCCGAACGGGTTCACGATGTGGCTCGCCGGCGGCGGCGTCAAGGCCGGCGCGACGGTCGGCGAGACGGACGAGTTCGGCTTCAACGTCACGAAGGACCGCGTCCACGTCCACGACCTGAACGCGACGATCCTCCACCTGCTCGGCCTCGACCACACGAAGCTGACGTACCGCTCCCAGGGGCGGGACTTCCGCCTGACCGACGTCCACGGCGAGGTGGTCCGCGGCGTCCTTCGGTAGGGCGGGCCTTCCCGGCCGGCGTCCGGGGCGGTATCCTCACCCCGTCGCCCGCCAACCCGGAGTGTCCCCGCCATGTTGCGCCGCGCCGTCCTCCTCTCCGTCTTGCTCACCTCCGTCGCCGTCGCCTGGCCGGACGACCCGAAGCCGATCACGCTCCAGAAGGGGGACCGGATCGTCTTCCTCGGCGACTCGATCACCCAGGGCGGCGGCGGCAAGGACGGCTACATCACCCGGTTCAAGGCCGCCGTCGACGAGAAGGACAAGGACCTGGCGATCGAGGTCGTCAACGCCGGCATCAGCGGCAACAAGGTCCCCGACCTGCAGCGCCGACTGGAGAAGGACGTCCTGGCGAAGAAGCCGACCGTCGTCTTCGTCTACATCGGCATCAACGACGTCTGGCACGGCGAGACCGACCCGAAGCGCGGCACGTCGCCGGAGGACTTCGAGGCCGGGCTGAAGGACGTCGTCGGCCGGATCCAGGCCGGCGGGGCGCGCGTCGTCCTGTGCACGCCGACCGTCATCGGCGAGAAGCCGACCGGGAACAAGCTCGACGACAAGCTCGAGGCCTACGCGGCGATCGGCCGGAAGGTGGCGAAAGGGCTCGGGGTGCCGGTCTGCGACCTGCGGCAGGCGTTCCTGGCCCACCTGAAGGAGCACAACCCGGACGGGAAGGAGAAGGGCGTGCTGACGTCCGACCGGGTCCACCTGAACGCCGCCGGGAACAAGGTCGTCGCCGAGGCGATGCTCAAGGCGGTCGGCCGGTGACGCCACCGGCGGCATGATGGCCGCGTCGCGGGCGGCCGGGGTTCACGCCGCTGGCTACTCCCGCGACGGTTTCCGTGGAAGCTCCGGCGGGACGGCCCGCGGGGGCGGTTCGATTCCCGCCTGCCACAGTTTACCGAGCAGTTCGTCCATGTCCGGGTCGTGCTTCTTCAGGTCGTCGCGGGTGAACGGGAAGAAGTCGTTCCGGCCGAAGTACGCCTCGGTCGCCTCCGCGAAGTACTCCATCGCGGTCGTCATCGCGTAGGCTTTTTCGACCGAGTTCGGGCGGCCGTTGCCGAAGTGCCGCTCGACCTTGTCGTATTTGCCCGAGTCCTTCGCCCGGGCGTAGGCGGCGGCGACGTCCGGGTTGTCGAACCCCTTCGGCAGCTCGCGGTCGTGGTAGGCGTGGGCGAGCTCGTGCAGCACGAACCACGGCATGCGGTTCACCTCGGCCGCGTAGATGCGGACGTTGGTGAACTCGACCGCCTTCGCCATCGCCGGGTCGCGGCCGTTCCGGCGGAGCCAGTCGGCTCCGGGGTGGTACTCGGCGATCGGCCGGACGCCGGGGTATTCCGGATTGAAGTAGAGCGGCACTTTTTGCAGCTTCGCCACGGCGGCCTTCGGCACCGCCTTCGTGATGTCGTCCAGCTGCCGGTCGAGCAACTCCAGCACCTTCGCGGTCTGGCGGGCATCGGCGGCGAGCAGCACGCGGTTGACGTGCACCGCCCACCCGCGGAGGTGTCGCGTCTCGTAGACCGGGTCCGGGGCGGGGGCGTGCGGGGACTGGAGGTTGTCGCGGAGGAACCGGGTTATCGCGTCCATCAGGTGCTGGTCGGTGTTCCGCCCCTCCTTGATGGCGTGGGTGCGGTTCGGATACGGGAGGACGCCGAACCGCTTCCCCTTCGCGATCAGTTCCTCCATCAGCCGCTCGGTGCCCTGGTAGTGGCAGTTGTCGTCGCCGGTGCCGTGGACGAGGAGCAGGTTGCCCCGCAGCTTGCCGGCGTGGGTGATCGGCGAGCCGTCGCGGTAGCCGGCCGGGTTGTCCGCCGGCAGGCCCATGTACCGCTCCTGGTAGATCGTGTCGTACAGCGTCTGGTCGGCGACCGGGGCGACGGCGACGGCGGCGCGGTACAGGTCCGGGTGCCGGAAGAGGGCGTTCAGGCTCATGCTCCCGCCGCCGCTCCACCCCCACGAGCCGACGCGGGTCGGATCGACGAACGGCCACCGCGCGAGCAACTCCCGCACCGCCGCCGCTTGCTCGGTCGGGGCGAGGATGCCGATCTTGCGGTGGACGGACTTCCGCCACTCGCGGCCGCGGGGCACGTTCGTGCCGCGGTTGTCCACGCTGGCCACGACGAACCCCTCCTGGGCGAGCATCCAGTGCCACAGCCCGCGGGGGCCGGGCCACGCGTCCCGCACCGTCTGGCCGTGCGGCTCGCCGTACACGTACATGAGCAGCGGCAGCTTCGCGTCCGGCTCGACCTTCGCCGGCTTGATGCTCCAGCCGTCCAGCGTGACGCCGCCGCCGATCGGCACGCGGAGGAAGTCGATCTCCGGCCGCTTCAGGGCGGCCAGCTTCTCGCGCAGTTTCGCGTTGTCGGTCAGCGTGCGAACGGCGGTGTTGTCCCCCAGCCGCACCAGGTCCACCACCGGCGGGGTGGTGAAGTTCGACCACGTATGGACCGCCCACTTCGCATCCGGCGAGACGTCGCACGTGTGCCAGCCGGCCTGCTTCGCCGGGGTCAGTTCCTCGGTCTTGCTCCCGTCGAGAGTCACCCGGAACAGGTGCCGCTGGGTCGCGTTCTTCGGCGAGGCGGCGTAGTACAGCCAGCCGGCCTTCTCGTCGATCCCCTCGACCGCCATCACGTCGAACTCGCCCTTCGTGACCGGTTCGAGCGCCGCCCCGTCCACGGACGCCCGGTAGGCGTGCCGCCACCCCGACCGCTCGCTCAGCCAGAGGAACCCCTTGCCGCCGTCGAGCCAGCGCCACGGGTTTTCGTTCTCCAGCCACGCGGCGTCCGTCTCGGTGAGCACGGCCTTCGCCTTGCCGGACGACGGATCGACCCGCCACACGGTCAGCTCCGTCTGGAGCCGGTTGAACTGCTGGGCCAGGATGAGCGACCCGTCGGGCGTCCAGTCGGCGTGCGGCAGGTAGTGCTCGCGGGGGTCGCCGGGCAGGTCGAGCCACCGCACCTTCCCGCCGGCGGCCGGGACCACGCCGAGCCGCGTCGCCGAGTTCTTCTCGCCCACCTTCGGGTAGGCGAACGACGTGACCTTCGGCGACTTGCTGACGACGTTATCGACGAGGTGGAACTCGGCGACGCCGGTGGTGTCGAACTGCCAGAACAGGATCTGGTTGCCGTCCGGGCTCCAGCGGAAGCAGTTCCGCAGGTCGAGTTCCTCTTCATTCACCCAGTCGGACGTGCCGTTGATGACCGTCTTCGAGCCGTCGCTGGTGAGGCGGGTGACCTCGAGACTGCCCAGGTCCTGGACGTACAGGTCGTTCTCGCGGACGAAGGCGACCCGGGTGCCGTCCGGCGAGAACGTGGCGAACAGGAGCGACGCCGGGGCGGCGTCCCCGCCCAGCTTGGTCAGCTTCTGCGTCGCCAAATCGAGCAGCCAGTAATCGCCCCGGGTGTTCCGCCGCCAGACGCGCCGGGCGTCCGCGAAGAGGAGGAGCCGCTTCTCGTCGGCGGAGAACTCGTAGCCCTCCACCGCGAGCGGCTCCTTCGCGTCGGCGGGCACGAAAGCGGTCGCCGGGACGACCACCTCCTTCTTGCCGGTCGCCGGGTCGTGGCGGGCCAGCTCCTTGCCGGTGCCGGTCGCGGCCTTCTCCAGGGTGAAGTAATCGGAGGACCGCTTGCTCCACCGCCGTGCCGGGAGCGGGTCGGTGTCGAACTCCCCGACCCCGAACACCCGGCCAACCGTGAGGACCGATCCGGGCGCGTCCTCGGCACGGAGGGGGCCGCACGCCAGGAGCGCCGCCACGACCGCGCACGACCCGCAGGCAACCAGGCGCATGACGAGACCCCTTCGCCGCGAAATAGCCCTTATCAGCCGAGGAACTGCTTGATCGGCCCGGTCTGGTCGATGCCGAACCGCCCCAGGCCGGGGTCGAGTTCGCCGTAGTGCTTGACCGGGTTGCCGTGGGCGTTCAGCAGCGTGGTGTACCAATTGCCGAGCGTCTTGTGTCCCGCCTCGCCGTAGTTCGGCAGGCGGATGTACCGGCCCCGGATGTCCAGCCGGGCGTTCTTCCCGGACAGCACGACGAACGGGTACTCCGTCCCGTGCGAGTGGTGGGTCTCGCCGTTGTCGGGGAAGTAGAAGATCATGGTGTTGTCGAACACGGTGCCGTCGCCCTCGGGGGCCTTCTTCAGCCGCGTGGCGATGGCGTCGACGAGCGTCATGTGCTGGTGACGGACGGCGAACCGGACCTCGTCGGCGGTCAGCAGGCCGACCGGCTTGCCGTGCCCGACGTCGTGCAGGTTCACCTTCTCGGCCTCCATCCCCGCCAGCCCGGTGTACTCGTGGCCGAGCTCGTCCACGGTGAAGGCGACGACGTTCGTCAGCCCGGAGGTCAGGGCGGCCAGCAGCACCTCGACGTGCCCCCGCTGGCGGTCCACCGTCGTCATGTCGTCGGCGAGGTACCGGGCGTCCAGCTTCGGGACGTGCGGCCGGATGGCGTCGGCCATCGCGTCCACCTGGCGGTCCCGCTCGCGGACGGCTTCGAGCGAGTCGGCGTAGCTCTGCACCTTCAGCCGCTCGGCCCCCGAGGCGGCCTCCGCCAGTTTCCCCTCCCGCCGGGCGGCGAACTCCAGGCCGCGCCGCGCGAGCTGCGACTGGACCTGGACGCCCTTGTCGGTCGAGACCGACCTGAACAACTCCAGGGCGGCGACCTTCGGCGACCCGAAGGCGTAGTTCGGCTGCTGCGGGCCGCGGGCCGAGAACCCGGTGGCGATGCCGTCCAGGGTGCCGCGGGCGTTCCCGCCGCCGAGCGGGAAGCACGCGAACTCGACGTGCCCCATCGGCGACGGGAACAGCCTGGCCAGCTCGAAATCGACGGTTGCCCACTTGATGGAGCTGACCCGCTCGTTCGCCTTGAACGCCCCGAGCGACGAGCACCAGGTGTGGTGCCCGGTGGTGCACATCTTCCCGGACAGCCCCTGGAGGATGGTCAGGTCGCCCTGGTGGGCGGCCAGCGGCTTCATCCACGCGGGCAGGTCGTGTTTCGTGAGGTCGAGGTCGAGTGCTTCCTTCTTCGCCTCCGTCGCGGCGGCCTCCTTGCCCAGCGAGGGCGGGACCATCACCGACGGGAACAGGCCGTTCCCCTTGTGCAGGAAGATGAACCGCATCGGCGGCCTGGCGTCGGCCGGCACCGCCCGCGCCGCGCGCGGGTCGAGCGCGAGGGCGGCGGCACCGAGGGCCGCGGTCGCCACGAAGTCCCGGCGTGTGAGCATGGTCAGTCCCCTCGGGCCTTGCGGTAGATGAAGGAATCGGACGTCAGCAGCGACACGACCACCGCCTTGAAGCTGCCGCCGCTCGTCACGTAGGCGCGGTCGGCGTCGATGAGCGTCCGCGAGTCGGAGGGCAGCTCGTTGCGCCCCAGGAAGAACCGGAAGGCGTGGCGGAGGATCGACTGCCGGACGCGGTCGGACTTCGCCAGCCGGTCGATCAGGTCGAAGGCGTCTTTCACCTCGCCGTCGAGCTTCGGGTCGCCCGTCCCGGACAGGGCCCCGGTCGAGTCGATCGGCTTCGTCTTGTAGACGTCCGCCCCGTTGCCGTTGCCGGCTTTGATCAGGTTGTCCAAGTGTTCGAGCTGCTCGACGGCGCGGAAGCGGCCGAAGTCGTCGAACTGTTCGAGCGGGTAGCCGAGGGCGTTCATCCGGGCGTGGCACTTGACGCACGCCGCCGCTTGCGTGACGGACTGGACCCGCTCGCGGAGGGTGTGGTGCGGGTCGTCCGGCACCTTGGCATCGACGGTGATCGGCACGTCGGGCACCACCCCGGCGAGGAGCTTCTCGCGGATCCACCGCCCGCGTCGGATCGGGTCGGAGGCGGCGTTGGCCGAGAAGGCGACCAGCCAGGCCGGGTGGGTGAGGATGCCCTTGCGGTTGGCGACCTGGAACGGCTGCTCGACCGGGTAGTCCCAGAAGGCGGGGGCGTCCTTCGGCTCCTTGTACCGTGGGGTTTCCACGCCGAGGTAGCGGAACCGGTTCGGGATCGGCGGCAGGCTGTAGCTGGGGGAGTGCTCGTAGCTGTAGCCGTGGGTGAACGGCCCGCGGGTGAACGGCGTCCGCCCCTGGCCGAAGGTGTCCTGGAAGTAGTACATGTGCGACAGGAACGACCGCTTCTGCTTCCAGAGTTCCTTCTCCCGCGGGTCGATGATCTTGGCGGCCCCGAGCAGCTTCTGGTGCGCCTCCATCACCTCCTCGGGCTTCGTCTTCCAGGCGGTGCCTTTCAGGGTTTCGTACACCCGCTTCCAATCCTCGATGCACGCCTGGCCGGTTTTCGTGTCCAGGTTGTGGTACACGAAGTACTGGTCCGAGGTGAGCAGCCGCTCGAACACCCGGTCGTCCCTGGCCAGCTGCCAGAGGACGAATTCGTCGGCCTCGTGGATCAGCCACCCCGGCGACCCCAGGTGCCCGCGGTCCGGGTTCTGGTAGTAGCCGCCGCTGCGCGGCACGTCCTTGAACACCTTCGCGGCGGCCGGGTAGCCGAAGAACTCGCGGAAGAACCGCACGAGGCGGGGGTGGCTGGCGACGTGCGAGTTGATGTGCTTGCCGTTGAGCGACCTGTCCACCTGGCCGCGGAAGTAGTTCTCGTCGGCGAGGAGGCGGACCACCTCCCGCTCGAAGTCGGCCTTCGTGGCCAGCCGCCCGCCGTCGGCCGCCCGGAGCAGTTCGGCGTCCGGGCCGCGGTCGCCCAGGGCGTAGGCGATGGCGAAGGCGGCCTCCCGCGGCGAGAGCGGCACGCGGCCGGAGGCGTCCGGCGTCCCGGCCCCGAACTCCATCCGGTAGACGAACTCCGACTCCAGGAGCACCGCCTTGAGCATCTGGCGGAGGCCCTCGGCGTTGCCGGCGACCGCGATCGCCCCCCGCGTCAGTTCGAGGTACTGCCCGAGTTCGCCGTCGTCGGCCTTCCGCCGCAGGACGAGGCCGAACTGGGTCTGCACGGCCGCCCGCAACTCGTCGTCGCTCGGGGCGGTCTTCCTGGCCACGACCGCCTCGAACGCGGCCGGGGTAGCCTTGGGATACCACCGGTCTTTCGGATCCGCGGGGCCCACGTCCTGGTCGCCGGCCTTCAGCCGGGCGGCCTGGAGCTGCTTGGTGGCGATCCAGTCGGCGTTGGTGCGCATCACGAGCAGGTGGCCGCCGTCGAGTGCCTGGAGGTCGTAGTAGCGGACGCCGGCGTGGTCGGGCAGCACGAACGGGTTGGTGACGCCGTGGAAGCCGGACCGCCGGAAGGCGTCCCGCTCGCGCCCCTCCAGCTGGAACACGTCGAGCACCCGCTCCTCGAAGATCTGCGGGCTGACCAGCCAGCGGCGGGCGGGCGTGAATGGCTCGTCCCGGTTCGAGCCGTCGAACAGGGCGGCGTGGTCCACGTAGTTGCCGGCGTCCGGGTACGGCAGCCGGTCGTCGAGCTTCGACGCCTTGTGCCGCCGCAGCTCCGCCCGCACCCAGTCGGCGACCAGCCGCGCTTCCTTCGCGGCCGGCTGGCCGGCCTTCGGCGGCGGCATCATCTGGAAGAAGAGCTGGTCCTGCACCTTGTTCAAGGTGTCGAGCCGCTCGTTCGGGGGCAGCGTATCCAGACCGTCGAGCCGGACGCCGCCGCGGGCGTTCGGCCCGTGGCAGTCCGCGCAGTACGTCGCCAGCACGCCGCGGACTTCCGCCGGCACCGCGAACTCCGGCCGCCCGTCGGCGGCGTCTGTTGAGCCGACGCTGACGAGGAGGGCGACGGCGACGGCGAACATCCCATCCCGCGAACAGCAGGCGCGTGCCGGCCGTGGATCACTGGTTGGCATCGGGTTCCTGCGCACCGGGACCGAGATCGTGGTGAGAGACGACACTCTTATTCTCCCTGGCAGGAGTATCGGTTCGCGGAAAAAAGGTGCCGAATCTCGGAATCCTTCCCCAGGTCCGACCACTGCCCCAGAGCCCGAATTCCCAATCCGGACGTTGAATCGGGAACGTTTCCTGCAAACAAACGAAAGGCCACTTGACGTGCGAGTGATGCGAGCCCAAACGCATCTTTGACAACGGAAGCCTGTCAATACCGCGTTTAACCTGTCTCCGCGCCTCGGGGCGGACCTGCGGTTCGCCGTCCGCTCGGCCTGCGGGGGCCGCTCTCTTCTTCCTCTCCCCGCGTGTTGGTTTTTGGGACTGCCCGGTGGACGCCATCCGCGACGCCTGATAGAAGGTAGCGAGGCGGTCACTCTCAGCACCGAGGGCCCTCGCGCCATGTCGCCCCAGCCCACCCCGCGCCCGGCCGGGGCCCCGTCGCCGTCGTTCGGCCTCCCGGCGGGGGTTCGGATCGACCTGCGCGACGGGCCGTTCCCGACCCTGGCCGCCGCGTGGGCCGGCGACGCGCCGCTCGACCTGCCCGACGACGGCACCCACTTCGGCTACGTCCACGCCGGGCCGGCCCGCCTCGACGGCCCGGCCGGCACGTTCCGCCTCGCGGCCGGGATGTACTTCTCGGCACCGGGGACGTGCCGGGTTACGGGCGGGGCAGGCCTGGCCGTCACCCGCGCCGGGTACGCCGGCTTCTTCCAGGTCGGCGGCCCGGTCGAAGGGACCGGCCGGCTGCGCTACATCGACGGCTGCACCGACTCGCTGCTCGTCGCCCCGGTGGTGTGCGGCGACCCGTGCCTGAACCTGCTCCACATCCCGCCCGGGACGCGCCAGTCGGCCCACACGCACCCGTCCGTCCGGGTCGGCGTCGTCGCCCGCGGCACCGGCGAGTGCGTCACCCCGGCGGGGCGGGCCCCGCTCCGGGCCGGGCTTTCGTTCGTCATCCCGGCCGGGGCGCTGCACAGCTTCCACACGGCGGAGGACGCCCTGCTCGTCGTCGCGTACCACCCCGACACCGACTTCGGCCCGACCCACGAGTGCCACCCGATGATCAACCGGACGATCCTTCCCGCGCGGGGGGCCCCATGAGCGCCATCGCCGGCTACGTCGGCCCGGCCGACCCGGGCGTCCTCGACGCGATGCTCGCCGCCGTGGGCTACCGCGGCGACCGGTCCGACACGGCGACGGCCGCCGGGGCCGGCCTCGCCTACCGGTGGTGGTCCGGCCGGGCGGGCAAGTCCGCGGCGGTCCACCGGGCCGGGCAGACCCTCGCCGTCCTGGCCGGGTCGTTCGCCCCGCGCGTCGACGACCCGGCGGGCCAGCTCGCCGCGGTGCTCGCCGACCCGGCCCGGCTGGCGACGCTCGACGGCAACTTCGCCGGGGCGGTCTGGGACGGCGACCGCCGCCGCCTCTCCCTCCTCCGCGACCCGTTCGGCGTCCGGACGCTCTACTACGCGACCCACGCCGGCGTCTTCTACTTCGCCAGCGAGCTGAAGCAGCTCCTCGCCGTCCCGGGCCTGCCGGTCGAGGTCGACCCGGTCGCCGTGCACAAGTACCTGACGTTCTCGTTCGTCCCCGGCGAGGACGTCCCGGTCAAGGGCGTCAAGCGGCTCTTGCCCGGCCGGGTCGCCACCTGGGCGGGCGGGTCGCTGGCCGTCGAGCCGTACTTCACTCTTAGGGAAGACATCGACCCGGCCCTGGCCGACAAGAAGGCGGCGGTCAAGCTCGTCCGCCGGCTGTGCCGCGAGGCGACCGCCAAGCGCCTCAACGACGAGCCGGAGGTCGGCCTCTACCTGTCCGGCGGGATCGACTCGTCCGGGGTCGCCGCCTGGCTCAAGCGGGCCGGGGCGAACGTCCGGGCGTTCAGCCTCGACTTCGGCAAGCGGAGCGTCGAACGCGACCAGGCGAAGCTCGTCGCCGACGCCCTCGGCATCCCGCTCGCCTACGTCCCCGTCGGCGGCGCGGACGTCGCCCGGGTGCTGACCGACCTGGTCTGGAAGCTCGACCTGCCGTTCGGCGACCCGGTCACCGGGCCGCAGTACCTGCTGGCGAAGGCGGCGCGGGAGGGCGGCCTGGGGGCCGTGTTCAACGGCGAGGGGGGCGACCAGCTCTTCGGCGGCTGGACGAGCAAGCCGATGGTCTCGGCCCAGCTCTACGCCGGGCTGTACGGCCCGGACACGCGCGAGGAGCAGTACCTGCGGTCGTACCACCGGTTCTACGGCCTGGAGGACGAGCTCTATACGCCGGACTTCCTGGCCGCGGCCGGGGCGACCGTCGGCCAGCGGCGGGCCCTGCTCGCGCCGTACCTGGGCGGCGAGCGGGCGGGCACGTTCCTCAACCGGGTCCGGCTGGCGGACATCTCGCTGAAGGGGTCGCAGAACATCCTGCCGCGGATGGACCGGACGAACCAGTGCTGGGGGCTCGACGCCCGCGTGCCGCTTTTCGACCGGGCCCTGGCCGAGGCGTCGTTCCGGCTGCCGCCGCAGATGAAGCTGCACGGGGCGTGCGAGAAGTACGTCCTGAAGCTCGCCCTGCAGAAGGCCCTGCCGCGCGAGATCGTCTGGCGGCGGAAGTTCGGCATGAGCGTGCCGATCACCGACTGGGCGCTCGGCCCGCTCGCCCCGGTGCTGGAGGACCTGCTCGGCCCGGCGTCGCTGGCCCGGCGCGGGCTGTTCCGGCCGGACTACGTCGCGAAGTTGCGGGCCGGGCAGGACGTGCCGAACGAGATCCGCAGGCGGCGGGTCGGCGAGCGGCTCTGGGCCCTGGCGATGCTCGAGGCGTGGATGCGCGTGTTCATCGACGGGCGGGGCAAGCGACCGGGGGTGGCGTCATGAAGTGCGTCCGGTGCGGCACCGACAGCAAGTACTCCGCGCGGTCGAACCGGACCTGCCCGGCGTGCCGGGGCAAGTTCGCCTTCGAGCCGAAGGCCGGCGACCCGGTCACCGACGGACTGTTCCAGAGCGCGATCGCCGCCGTGTCCGGCGACGGCCGGATCCGCTGGGGGGTCGAGCACCTGTACTACGAGGTCTGCCGGCGGTTGCGCAAGCGGGCGTTTTCGTTGGGGTTCGTCCTCGGCACGTTCGGCTTCGGCGCGTTCCTGGTGGTTTTGGCGATCCTCGTAGGTCACTTCGCCCCCGCGGTCTTCGGCTTCATGGCCCTGGTCGTGGCGGCGTTTACCAGCGTGAGTATGCGGACGCCGTTCGTCCCGCTCGACTTGGCGGCGTTCAACCGGCTGTGGGACCGCTGGAAGGAGGCGCACGGCAACCCGGCCGGGCTGATCGTCCGGGCCCCCGCCCCGCCGACGCCGGCCGAGCTGGAGTCCGACATCGGCGACTACTCGTTCGACCGGGCGGTCATCGTCGACCGGGCCCGGACGGTCGACCTGCTCGTCGCCAACAACTTCCACTTCGAGAACAACTGCGCCATCCTGTCCGACGACGGTTACCCAAAGGGGCCGTTCCAGACGATCAAGGCGATGCTGAAGAAGAACCCGCGGCTCCAGGTGTTCGTCTTGCACGACTGCACGCCGGCCGGCTGCGCCCTGGCCCAGAAGGTCATCTCCGACCCGGAGTGGTTCGGCGGGGTCGGCCTGCGGGTCATCGACCTGGGCCTGCGGCCGAGGCACGCCGGGCCGTTCGCCGGCCTGCTGCTCCAGCCGCCGCCCCGCTACGTCAGCCCCGGGAACGGCCTCGCCGCGGACGAGGCGGAATGGCTCGCCGGCCATAGCCTCGAGCTGGCGGCCGTCCGGCCGGAGCAGACGCTCAAGCGGCTGTTCGCCGGGCTGACGGCCCACGCGAACGACGACCCGCGGACGGGCGACTCGTCCGGCGGGGTGATGTACTGCGGGGCGTTCGACGCCGGCGGCTACGGCGGCGGGGTCGACGGCGGCACCGCCGACGCCGAGGCCGGTTCGGACGCGTTCGGGTGACGGTCCCGGGGCCGCTTTCCATGACCCACCCGACGATCCAGGCCCGCCTCGGCCCGCCGCTGGGCACCGGCGAAACGCGCGCCCGTCACGTCGGCCGCATCCCGGCGACCGCCGCTCTGCCGCCCGGGGGCGTCCTGGCCGACACCGACTGCTGCCGGGTCGATGGCCGCGCCGTCACCCGGCTGGCCGACATCGGCGGGGCGTTCGCCGTCGCGTGGGCGGACGCCGACGGGACGGTCCACCTCGCTCGCGACCCGGTCGGCGAGCGGACCCTGTTCTACGCCCCGGGTGCCGGCGGCCTGTTCGCCTCGAGCATCCGGGCCCTGCTCGAAACCGGCCTCGTCCCGCGCCGGCTCAACCTCCGCGCCGTCGCGGCGTACCTGTGCTACGCCTACCTCCCCGGCCGGGAGACGCTCATCGACGGGGTCTACGAGGTCCTCCCCGGCGAGCGCGTCACCCTCGCCCCGGGCGGCGTGACGCGGGAGGGCTACTGGGCCCTGCCGGCCCCGCCGCCGGACCCGCGGCCCGAGGAGGTGCAGGCCGCCGACCTGCGCCGCGTCCTGGAGGAGGCCGTCCGGCGGCGGCTGCCCGACCCGGGTGAGCCGGTCGGGGCGTTCCTCTCCGGCGGGCTCGACTCGAGCCTGGTCGTCGCCCTCGCCCGGCGGCTCCACCCGGCCCCGGTGCGGACGTACTCCGTCTCGTTCGGGCCCGGGTACGCCAACGAGCTGCCGTTCAGCTCGCTCGTCGCCGGCCACGCCGGGACCGACCACCGAGTCGTCGAGCTGTCCCCGGCCGCCGTGCTCCACCACCTGGACGACTCGGTCGGCCTGCTCAGCGACCCGATCGGCGACCCGCTCACGGTGCCGAACGCCCTCCTCTTCCGCGAGGCGGCCGAGGCGGTCGGCGTCGTGCTCAACGGCGAGGGGGGCGACCCGTGCTTCGGGGGGCCGAAGAACCTGCCGATGGTCCTGTCCGAGCTGTACGCCGGCGGCGGGGGCGGCCGGGAGGCGAGCTATTTGCGGGCGCATCTGAAGTGCTACGACGACCTGCCCGATCTGCTCGCCGACCCGGTCCGTGACGCGGTGGCGGCCGCCCCGCTGGAGGCCGACCTGGCCGGCCCGCTGCGCGACCCGGCCCTGGCGGACTACGTCGCCCGGCTCCAGGCGATCAACGTCCGCTGGAAGGGCGGCCACCACATCCTGCCGAAGGTCGACGCGCTGAGCTTCCCGTTCGGGGTCCTGCCCCGGTCGCCGCTGTTCGACCGGCGCGTCGTCGAGCTGGCGGCCGGCATCCCGTCGCGGCTGAAGTTGCACGGGTCGGTCGAGAAGTACCTGCTCAAGCGGGCGGTGGCGGACCTGCTGCCGCGGGAGGTACTCGACCGGCCGAAGAGCGGCATGCTCGTGCCGGTGGAGGGGTGGTTCCGCGGCCCGCTCCTGCCCGCCGCCCGAGAGCGGCTGCTGGACGGCCTCGCGCCGTACGGGCTGTTCCGGCGTGGCTACCTCGAGAAGCTGCTGGCCGGCCGGCTGCCGGGCCTGCGGCCGCGGCACGGCGCGAAGACGTGGCTGCTGGTCACCCTGGAGGCATGGCTCCGGCGGGTGTTCTCCGGATGAATCGCTTCGGGGGAGGGCCGCCCCGGTGCCGCCGGTGACGGCCACCGCGCCGACGGCCGGCCGGAGGGGGGTTGTTCTCCCGGTCGTCGTTCGCTTGTGCCGGCCGTCGCGCCCGGTAAACCCTTTCGAGAATCTTCCCAGGCGGTGTCACAATCCTGGCGTGGGGGGCCATAGGCTATTGGAGCCCTAGCCGACCTGGCGATCCCCTTGCCGGAGTGCCCGATGCCCACCTCGATCCGCGAGACCGCCCTGTCCCTGGCGCTGGTCGCCCTGTTCGCCCCGCCGGCCCGCGCGGCGGACCCGGCCGCCAAGTATCCGTACGCGCTGCCGCCGCTGGAGATCCGGCAGCGCCTGGCCGACCTGCGCGTCGGCACCGCCCCGCCGCTGCCGGCCGAGGAGCAGAACCTGCTCGCGAAGGCCTGGGCGCTGAAGGTCGAGACGAAGTTCGCCGCCGTGGCGGCCGAGGACGCCCTGCTGGTGGACGGCGTCCTTTTCGCGTCCGGGGTCGAGGACGAGACGCGGCGCGCCCGCTACCGCGAGCAGCTCGACGCCCTGACGGCCAGCGCCCGCGAGGCGACGGCCCCCGCCAAGACCGCCGCCCAGCGCGGCGACCTGCTGCTGAAGCACCTGCACGCGACGGCGATGAAGGCCGGGTACGAGGAGACGCAGTCGTCGCTGGCAGCCCTGTTCGACACCGGCAAGTACAACTGCGTCTCGTCCGCCGTGCTGTACTACCTGGTCGGCAGCCGGCTCGGGCTCGAGCTGCGCGGCATCTCGATCCCCGGCGACCAGTGGCGGGCCGGCCACGCCACCATCGACCTGATCGACGGCCGCGAGCGGATCCAGGTCGAGGCGACCAACGCCGACGGCTTCGACTGGGCGGCGAAGCTCCGCCGGCCGGGCGTCGTCCCCGTCGGGTTCACGCCGGACCGGAAGGCCGGCCGCGAGGTGGACGGCCTCGGCCTCGCGGCGATGATCTACTCCAACCGCGGGGTCGCCCATGGCAAGGAGGACCCGGCCCGGCCGCTGGAGGCGGCCTGCTGCAACCTGGCCTCGCTGGCCCTGAGCCCGACCGATCCGACCGGCGTCCACAACCTGCACGCCACGTTCATCAACTGGGGCGCGAAGCTGGCCGACGACGGCAAGCACGAGGAGGGGCTGCGCGTCCTGGCCCTGGGGTTGGCGTTCTCCCCGGGTCCGGGCCCCCTGGCCGACAACCGCAGCGCCACCTTCCGCCGGTGGTCGGAGTCGCTGCTGAAGAAGCGGGATTACGAGGGGTCGCTGGCGGCCCTGGCGCGCGGCTACCGGCTCGACCCGAAGGACGGCGAGATCCACAAGGGGGTCGAATACCACACGCAGGAGGCGCTGCCCCTGGCGGCGGAGAAGGGCGGCACCGCGGCGGTGAAGGAGCACCACCAGGCCGTCCGCGGGCAGTTCCCCGACGTGGCGGGCGTCGCCGGGATCGGGGCGAGCTACGTCCGGCGCGAGGCGGCCGGGCTGGCGGAGAAGCAGAAGTTCGCGGAGGCGCTGAAGCTGGCGGACGAGTACACGCCGGCGCTGCTGACCCGGGAGGGGCTCGCGGAGATCGGCGGCGACGTCTACGACCGCTGGGCGCGGTCCCTGGAGGCCGGCGGCAAGCTCGACCCGGTGCTCGGGAAGTACGCCGAGGGGCTGAAGCGGTACCCGGGCAACGGCCGACTGTCGAACAACGCCGTCGCGACCGTCGACAGCTGGGCCGGCAAGGCGATGGACGCCGGCGACTGGGACAAGGCGATCGCGACCTACGCGACGGGGCTGCGGTACCTCCCCGACAGCGAGCACCTGAAGCACAACAAGGCGTACTGCGAGCAGAAGAAGGCGAAGAAGTAACGGCGGCACGCCACGCCGCGAGACCGGCCGCTGGCCCCGCGGCAGCGGCATCGTCCGGCGGTGGTCGCGGTGCCGGTCATTGGACCACGTCACGAACCGCGCCCGGTGCTTGACCGCCTCCTCGTACCCCTCGCGGCCCTCCTCCGTCGGCCGCTCGGCGTCGCCCAGCACGCCGGTGTCCGGGGAGGTGCTCGTCTACGAGATCGTCGTCGCCGGCCCGGCCGCGAACAAAGCGGCCCAGGCGAACGGGCCCTCCTCCTTGAAGCTGCTGGCGCTACTCTTGATCAGGAGGTCGTCCATCCTCGCCGGGTAGCGGAACGCCACCGTCTGGTAGTTCGACCGCCGTCACGGCTTCTGTGACTTGTGTCCATATTTCCCATCAACTTGCGCGGAGCCCACACAGGCGCGATTGACCAGTCCGTTGCACGGCCCGCCCCGGCCGGTTATCCTGCCCAATGGGGAGGGCCAAGCCCACGCCGTCGCGCAGCCCGCCGGGCCGCGGGGCGGCCGCCGACCCGGCAGGGAGAGGTGACCGTGGCGCGTCGCGTTGTCCGGGAGCCGTCGCGGCCGGGGCGGGTCGGCCTGGCCGCGTGCGCCGTCGCGCTCGGCGTGGCCCTGGTCGGGTGGTTCCACTGGCGGCAAGGCCCGGCCTGGCCCGAACACGGACCGGCCGACCTGCTGGTCGTGTGGGGCTGGCCGCTCGCCCCGTACGCCGCCCTCGCGACCGCCGCCCTCTGGCCGTGGACGACCCGGGCGGGGTGGTGGGTCCTCGCCGTCACCCTCGCGCTCGTCGCCGGCGGCGGCGTGCCGATCATCGCCGGCGCGCCGTGGTTCCAGCTCAGCGGGATCATCGTCCTCGTGACGTGGTTCTCCCAGTGCGTCGGGGCCGGGCTGGCCGTCCTCCTCTGCCCGACGCTCTACCTGATCGCGTGGCGGCGGTCCGACCCGGACCAGTAGCCCGCCGGGGCGGTCAGGATCGTCACCCGTTCGGCCCGGCCGCGGAGGCCCCCCCGTGAGCGATGCCCCTCGGCCCAGCCACCCCCGTCGCTGGCTGGCGATCCTGATCTGGTGCCTGTGCCCCTTCGTCGGGTTCTTCGCGGGGTTCCTGCTGACGGTGGTGCTCGCGGCGCTCACCAACCCGGATGGCTCGGACCCGTTCGCCGCCGCCCCGTTCGCGGCCACGGTCTGGCCGCTGACGTTCCTCGCGAGCGTCTGGCTCGGCGTCCGGCTCGGCCGCACGGCGTGGCGGGAGGAACGGGGCCCCGAACTGACGGACGAGGCCTGGGCGGCGCACATCAATCCCGACCCCGATCCGCCAGACGAACGGCAGGGGCCCTGAGGCCGGCTCTGCCGGGGCTGCTTCTTCCCGGGGAAGGACGCACACGCCCAGGCGGTTGGAGTGGGACACGGAGGTGCCCGGGCTCAGGACGAAGATCCTGCTCCCCAGGTTTAGGGAATTGAGGGGGCGGAGCCAGGGGAGTACCATCTTGCGTTTGGGTAGCGCCCCGAAGCTCAGCAGGCGACACCCCGGCCGCAGCCCCATACTCGGTCCGGCGCGTCCGGGGAGCGTCGGGCGACACTCAGACGCGAAAATCTATCCGCCGGGCGCTCCGTTCTCGCGCCGGCCGCACCTAACCCGGTAGGGAACGCCCCGGAGGGCCCGTGGACCACGCCGCCCAGACCGACGAACGGCCGCTCGAGGGCTACCGCGACTACCTTCGGCTCCTCGCCCGGCTCCAGTTGAGCCCCGCCCTCCAGGCGAAGCTCGACGCGTCCGACGTCGCCCAGCAGGCCCTCCTCGAAGCGCACCGGTGCCGGGACCAGTTCCGCGGCGAGACCGAGCCGGAGCGGCTCGCCTGGCTGCGGGCCATCCTGGCGAACGTCCTCGCCGCGGCCGCCCGCCGGTTCGCGACCGCGGGGCGCGACCTCGGCCGGGAGCGCTCCCTGGAGGCGGAGCTCGAGCAATCGGCCGCCCGGCTGGAGTGCCTCCTGGCCTCCGACGAGACGTCGCCGAGCGGCCGGGCGGCCCGGAGCGAGGAGCTGCTGCGCCTCGCCGGGGCGCTGGGCCGCCTGCCGGCGGACCAGCGCCGGGTGGTCGAGCTGCACCACCTGCAAGGGCTGTCGCTCGCCGAGGTGGCGACCCAGATCGGGCGCACCCGGCCGGCGGTCGCCGGGCTGCTGTTCCGGGGGCTCAACCGGCTGCGCGAACTGCTTCAGGACCGGGCGGAGGGCGAGACATGACCCGCGACGCGGCGACCGACACGAGGCGCGAGGAGCGGCTGGGCGAACTCCTTCTGGAGTGGCTCGACGCGCGCCGGGACGGCCGGCCGATCGACCGGGCCGCGTTCCTGGCGGCGCACGCGGACTTCCGGGCGGAGCTGGAGGCGTTCTTCGCCGGGCACGACGTGATCGAGCGCGTCGCGGCCCCGCTCCGGGCCGCCGGCGAGGCGGGCGACGCGGCGGCCGAGCCGGACGAGTCGGTCGGGCCGCTCGGCACGCTGGGGGACTTCCGGCTGATCCGCGAGGTGGGCCGGGGCGGCATGGGCGTCGTCTACGAGGCGGAGCAGCTCTCGCTCCGGCGGCGAGTGGCGCTCAAGGTGCTGCCGTTCGCCGGGGTGATGGACCCGCGCCAACTGCTGCGCTTCCAGAACGAGGCCCGGGCGGCCGCGTGCCTGCATCACACCCACATCGTCCCGGTCCACGCCGTCGGGGTGGAGCGCGGCGTCCACTACTACGCGATGCAGCTCATCGACGGCTGCAACCTCGCCCAGCTCGTGCGCGCCCTGCGAAGCCGCCGCGACCGGCCGACCCCGCACGACGAGCGGCCGGCGCGGCCGGACTCCGTCCAGGCGACGGTCGCCTACGACCCGAACGCAGACGAATCCCCCGACACGGAGAACGCCCTGGCCGGGTCGCTCTCGACGGAGCCGTCCCTGCGCGGCGCGGCGTTCTTCCGGACGGTGGCCGCCTGGGGCGTCGCCGCGGCGGAGGCGCTGGACCACGCCCACCAGGTCGGCGTCGTCCACCGGGACGTCAAGCCGGCGAACCTACTGGTGGACGCGGCCGGCCAGGTCTGGGTGGCCGACTTCGGCCTGGCCCAGTTCCAGGCCGGCACCGACCTGACGATGACCGGCGACCTGCTCGGCACGCTGCGCTACATGAGCCCGGAGCAGGCCCTCGCCCAGCGCGTCCTCGTCGATCACCGGACGGACGTCTACTCGCTCGGCGCGACGCTCTACGAACTGCTCGCCCTCGAGCCGGCCTTCTCGGGCAAGGACCGGCAGGAGATCCTCCGCCAGATCGCCTTCGACGAGCCGAGGCCGCCCCGGTCGGTCGACCCCGCCATCCCGGTCGAGCTGGAGACGGTCGTCCTAAAGGCGATGGCGAAGAACCCGGCCGAGCGCTACCAGACCGCGAAGGAACTGGCCGACGATTTACGTCGCTGGCTAGAAGACAGACCGATTCTAGCCCGCCGGCCGAACTTGCTGCAGCGAGCCCGCCGCTTCGTCCGGCGGCATCGCTCCGTGGTCGCGGTCGGGGTCGCGGGCTTGCTCGCGTGCCTGGCGGTGGCCGGGGCCGGGCTGGGCTGGATCCTGCGCGACAGGCAATCCCGTTGCGACGTGGGCACCGAACTGGTGACCCAGTCCCTAACCCGAGCTGCGGAACACCACGAGCAACGCCGCTATCCCGAAGCCCTTGTCGAGGCGCAAAAAGCCGAGGCGGTTGCCAATAGCTACCCGGTTAGCTACGAAGTGCGCCAGCGGGCGGCCGCATTCCGTCGCGAGGTGGAAGAGGCCCAGGCGGCAGCCGAGCGCGACCGCCGCCTGCTGGCCACCATCCTCGATGTCGGCCTGCCGATCAATAGGCCCATCTACGTGCGCGATTACACGGGGGAGCTGAGAAAACTCGGCCTGTGGAAGCCGGACAATCTGTATGCCGCGGCATTCCAGGCGTGGGGGCTGGTCGTCGATGCGGTCCCGACCGAGGAGGCGGCCGCGCGGCTGACCCGGCGACCAGCCGAGGTCGTGGCGGAGGTGGTGGCAGCGCTGGACGCCTGGACGGCGGTCCGGCGGCGGTTGAACGGGGACTGGCGGCGTCTGGCTGCCCTGGCCAGGGCGCTGGAAGCCGGCGCGCAGCCCTGGCAGCGCGACCTGCGCGCGATCGTGGAGGGCGGGCGGCTGGAGCAAGAGCGGGCCCTTGGTGAAGTGGCGGCGTTGCTCTTGCCGTGGGGCCGCCTGGCCGATCTGGTGCCGGGCGAGGAGCGCAACCGCCTGCGACAGATGGCGGGAAGTATCGAGGCCGGCACCGCCCCCGTGCACGGCGTCCTGGCGCTCGCCCGGGCGTTGGAAACCGCCGGGGATGCCGATAGGGCGGAACGGCTCCTGCGCTCCGCGGCCGGGGTGCGATCGGACGCGCCTGTGCTGCACCAGGCACTGGGCGAACTGCTCGGCCGGTTAAGCCCGCCGCGCAGGGGGGAGGCGGTCGAATGGCTCCGGTCAGCCCGGGCGTTACGGCCCGCCCTGGGTGCGCGGCTGGCAGAAGAGTTGGCTTCGGTCCACAGAGGCGAGGAGGCGCTGGACCTGGCCCGCTTGTTGGCCCGTGACCAGCCGGACAACGGATCGCTTTACTTCAAGCTCGGAGTCATTTTCGACACACAAGACAAGTTGGCGGAAGCGGAAGCCGCGTATCGCGAGGCAATCCGCCTCGCCCCCCTCTACCTCTCGGCCCACTCCCGCCTCGGCCTCGTTCTGGCAAAACAGGGAAAGTTGGCGGACGCGGAAGCCTCCTTCCGGGGGGCGCTCCGCATCGACCCTTACATCCCCGAACTCAACCATGACCTCGGCATTGCCCTGGAGGAACAGGGGAAGCTCGCAGACGCGGAGGCCGCTTACCGGGAGGCAATCCGTCGCCGGCCAAACTACCCCAGTGGCTACTTCGGCCTCGGGAATGCCCTAGCGAAGCAGGGAAAGTTTGCGGCCTCTGAGGCCGCCTACTGGGAGGCGATCTACCTCAAGCCAGACTTCGCCCTCGCATACTACAACCTCGGCGTCGCCCTGAAGCAGCAAGGGAAGTTGGCGGAGGCAGAGGCCGCCTACCGGGAGGCGATCCGCCTCAAACCCGACTACCCCGTGGCCCATTTCGGCCTCGGCATCGCACTGCAGGACCAGGGAAAGTTGGCGGAGGCAGAGGCCGCCTTCCGGGAGGCGATCCGCCTCAAGCCCGACTTTTGGAATGCTTACTTCTACCTCGGGGTTGCGCTAAGGATGACAGGCCAGTTCGGCGATGCGCTGGTGGCGCTCCGCCGCGCGCACGAACTCGGCTCCCGGACTCCCGAGTGGCCCCACCCGTCTGTGCAGTGGGTCCGCGATGCAGAGCGCCTCGTCGAGCTGAACCTGCGACTCCCAGCCATTCTGTCCGGGGAGGAACAGCCTACGAGCGCAGAGGAAGAAGCCGAGTTCGCTAAATGCCTGCACTACAAGCAGTGGTACGCCGCCTCAGTGCGCTACTACCAACGCGCGTTCGCGGCGCGGCCGGCACCGGCCAGCCTCGATCAACGCTACGATGCCGCCTGTGCCGCAGCCCTGGCCGCCGCGGGAAATGGGAAAGAGGCGGGACCGGTTCCCGACAAGGGGCGGGCGGCCTTCCGTCGGCAAGCCCTGGATTGGTTGCGCGAGGAGCTGGACCATGTGAGGAATCAACTCGCGGACGGCTACCAACAATCGCGCCGAGGTCTGGTTGACCAACTGAACCATTGGCAACGTGACCGCGATCTGGCCAGCGTTCGTGACCCGACCGCGCTGGGCGACCTGCGGGAGACCGAGCGGGTGGCCTGGGTGCAACTCTGGCAGGACGTGGCCGACGTGCTGAAACAGGCCGAAGCACCCAAGGAGTCCGTAAGCCCGTCACCGAAGCCTTGATTCGCCGCGACGAAGCGACGAGCCGGGAGCGGCCGCGCCTCCCGGGAACGGGATCAACTGTCGGGAAGGAACGCGGCCGGTGGGGTCCAGCCGCCAAGCAGAACCCCCACCGGCCGGAGCACCGCCCAGGCGTACGGTCTGCGCGCCCGGGTGACGTCGCCTCCATTGTACCGCAGACCGCCCCGCAGTGGAGAGCGTCCATGCCCGTCCTCACCTGGCTCCGCGGCCTCCTCGCCCCGCGGCCCCGCCGCCGGACGACCGCGCCCCGGCCGGCCTTCCGCCCGTGCGTCGAGCAGCTGGAAGACCGCCTCACCCCGTCCGGCGGCCTGCTCGACCCGACCTTCGGCACCGGCGGCAGCATCATCGAGAACGACGGCTTCGGCCATCAGGCCCTCGCGGACGTGACCGTCCTGTCCGACGGAAAGCTCCTCGCCGCGGGGCGCGTCGATCCCGGAGCGTCCCTGTCCCGTGGCAGCAACTTCGCCGCCGTGCGGTACAACGCCGACGGGACGCGCGACGCGTCGTTCGGCACCGGCGGGCTGGCGCTCGTCGATTTCACAGGCAGGCCCGACCGGGCCCTGGCCGTCGCGGTCCAGCCCGGGACCGGCGGCAAGATCCTGGTCGCCGGGACCGCCTTCGGCACGCAGTACGAGCAATTCGGCGTCGTCCGCCTCAACGCGAACGGCACCCTCGACACGTCGTTCGGCCCGAAGGCGAGCAAGGGCGAGGTCACCGTCAGCCCGCTCGCCCGCACCTCCGCCCAGGCGTACAGCATGGCCGTCCTGGCGGACGGGAAGTTCGTCCTGGCCGGGGTGGTGAGGAACCTGGGCACCGCGGGGCGCGGCTCGATCGCCCTGGCCCGGTTCAACGCCAACGGCACCCTCGACACGACGTTCGGCACCGGCGGGACGGTCGTCACCGCCCTCGCGGCGGATACCACCAATAGCGGCACCCACCCGGTCAACGTCGCGGTGGACGGCAGCGGTCGCCTCGTCGTCACCGGGACCGACTCCGTGTCGGGCGCTAGCCAGGACTTCCTGCTGGCCCGGTTCAACGCCAACGGCAGCCTCGATATGACCTTCGGCGGGGCCGGCGTGGTTCGGACCGACCTGGCGTCGGGGAGTTCCGACCGCGCGATCGGGCTGGCTCTCCAGGGCGACGGCAAGGTCCTGGTCGTGGGCGTTGCAACCGACGGAACCAACCCGGCGGCCGCCGTGGTGCGGTACGACGCGAACGGCAGTCTGGACTCGACCTTCGGCGTGGGGGGCGTCGCCCTGATCTACGCCCTCCCCTCCTATATGGTCGGCCACGCCGCGGCCGTCCAGCCGGACGGCAAGATCCTCGTCGCCGGGGTAGTGTCCGGGAGGGTCGCGCTCGTTCGCCTCGATGGTTACGGCAACGTGGACACGTCCCACGGCCCGGCCGGGACCGGGATCGTGATGACGTCGCTCGGCTACGGCAGCCAGGTCGGCGCGATGGCCCTGCAAACGGACGGGCGGGCCGTCGTCGTCGGGGTCACGGGCACGGCCACCCCCAACAACATCCAGAACTTCTCGGTGACGCGGTTCCTCGGGTCGTCGGTGTCGCCGTCGCCGGTCCATGTCGGTGCGTTCACCGCCGACGACGATACGGTCGTCGCCGGGAGCCTCGTCACCCTGACCGCCGGCAACATCACCACCGCGAACGCTGGGGCAACGGTCACGAAGGTGGCGTTCTACTACGTCGACGCGAACGGCGTCGAGCAGTTCCTCGGCTACGCCGCCCCGGCCGGCGGCGGGACGTGGGCGCTGACGTTCACGGCGAGCCTGCCCCCGGGTTCGTACACCCTGCTCGCCCTCGCGGTCGACAGCACCGGGGCGGTCAGCGACCCGGTCGCCCTGAACCTCGACGTCCTGTAGCGGCAGGACCGCACGTTCGCCTCCCTCGGTGCCGGCGAGCGTCACTTCGCGCAGCCCGTCGCGTACCCGGAGGGGCCAGGGGTGCCGCATTCCCGACCCTCCGGGTGCCCGGATCGGAGAGCCGGTAGCCTTGGAGGAGGTGGTGGTGGCGGACGGGAGCGAAGGGAAACTGGCCCCGGTTCTGTGGTAGTGTTACCGCGGAACTCCGGCTTCCCCAACCCACTGGCGAACGGTCGGATAGTGCCGCAACATGCGGATGGATATGGTCTTACGTCAAGGGTGAGTGACGGGATTCGAACCCGCGACATCCTGAGCCACAGTGAGGATTTGGGGATCACCCTAAGCCGTTATTCGGCAATCATTTCTGCCAACTTGTACGCGCCTGGAGCACGCCTGTATGGTGTGAGATTCTACAGGGTTTCAACGGTTTGCAACCGATTCTCGTACATAGTCGTACCGGCCAACCCCCTGCCACGTCTCGGCCCGCGTCCCGTCCTGCGGCGGTCGCACAGCGTTGCCTGTTTCCGGGGTGGGGACGCTGTGACCTAATTACCAATGAGGCCCACCACCGGGCGGATCGGAGCCCGTGATGAGTGCGGGGCTGCGGGGCGCTGCCGACCTGGCGAGGCGTCGCGAGCTGGCCGGTTGCCGGTAAGAAACTGCTGGAATCCGCGACCGGCCCTGGTAGATTCTCCAAGGACGAAGGCACCATCCGAATCTCATTCTTCGGGTCAGCCCATGTCCCCGGATACTGTAACGCCCATCCAGGCGTGCCTCAGTCGCCTCGTCGCCGGCGACCCGCACGCCCGTGGCGACCTCCTGCTCCTGTCCCGCGACCGCCTGTTGGCCATGGTCCGGGCGATGATGGCCCGCTTCTCGCGCTTGCGCCGCTGGGTCGAGAGCGAGGACGTCCTCCAGGACGTGCAAATCCGACTCGACCGCGCGCTGCGCGAGGCGCGGTTCGTCGACGGCCGGCAGTTCCTGGCGGTCGCCAGCCGCCACATCCGCTACCAGTTGCTCGACCTCGTGAAGCGCTACTTCGGCCCGCACGGTGCCGCGTGCCACTACGAGACGCCCGACCCGGCCGACGACCGCCGGGCGGAAGAAGCCCTGGCGTGCGGCGACGACCCCGCCCTGCTCGCGGAGTGGGCCGAGTTGCAAGGGCTGATCGACGGACTCCCCGACGACCTCCGGGAGGTGTTCGACCTTCACGTCGTCCAGGGCATGACCTGGGGGGAGGTGAGCGCGGCCGTCGGGATGACGGTCCGGGCGGCGAGGGGGAAGCTCCTGGCCGCCAAGGTCTGGTTGGCCCAACGGCTCGGCCGGCAGCCGACGTCGGAATTTTGGCCGGAATAACCGCCCCGGGGCTCGCCCGGCGGTCGCTTCTAGGAGGTAGAGCCCCGCTGAGGATGGCGCATGACCGAGCCGGACCCCGCCCTGATCGACCTCCTGGTGGAGTGGGAGGACTCCCGCGCGGCGGGCACGCCGATCCCGCCGGAGAAGTTGTGCCTGGGCCGGCCCGACCTCCTCGATGAATTCATCGCCCTCGCGCGACAGGTCGAACGCCTCGAGCCGCTGCTGGCGCTCCACGCTGGGCCGTCGATCTCGCCCCTGCCCTTCATCCCGGGGTTCGAGATCCTGGGCGTCCTGGGGCAGGGCGGCATGGGCGTCGTCTACCGCGCGCGGGACGTGCGCCTGGACCAGGTCGTCGCCATCAAGAAGCCGCACGGGCGGACGGCCGTGTCGCGGGTCCGTTTCGAGCGGGAGGTGAAGGCGCTGGGCCGCCTCCGCGACCACCCGAACATCGTCCCGATCTACTCCGCCGGCCTGGTCGGCGGGGAGCCCTACCTCGTCATGGAGTACATCCCCGGCGGGAGCCTCGCCGAGCGGAAGGGGCAGTTCGCCGCCGACCCCGACCGGGCCGCGGCGTTCCTGGCCCGGGTCGCCCGGGCCGTCGACCACGCCCACCGGGCCGGGATCCTCCACCGGGACCTGAAGCCGTCGAACATCCTCATCGCGGCCGACGGGCAGCCGCGCGTGAGCGACTTCGGCGTGGCGGCGCTGCTGGCGGGCGAGCCGGTCGCGGCCGGGGAGGCGGCCGGCCTGGCACCCCCGGGCGGGGCGTGGCCCGGCGGCGTCACCCGGACGGTCGGGGTCGCCGGGACCCTCGCCTACTGCGCGCCGGAGGCGTTCCGGGGCCCGCCCGGCCGGCCGTCCCCCGCGACGGACGTGTGGTCGCTCGGGGTCATCCTCTACGAACTCCTGGCCGGCCGGCACCCCTTCGCCGGGGTGACGGACGACGAGCTCCAGGCGGCCATCGTCAGCCGCGACCCGGCGGCGCCTTGCCGCGTCAACCCGGGCGTCCCGCGCGGGCTGGCGGCCGTCGTCCTGCGCTGCCTGGCGAAGGACCCTGCCGCGCGCTACCCGACCGCGGCGGCCCTCGCCGACGCGCTGGTGGCCTGGCGGCAGCGGCGGCGCGTCGCGCAGTTGATCTCCCGGGTCGGGTCGGCCGTCCTGTGCGTGGCCGTCCTGATCGGGGCGGCCGCGGCCCTGCTGCGCACCCCGGACCCGGAGGAGGTACACGCCCGGCGCGGGCGGGAGGTCGCCGCTCGGCTGGGCCGCGGCGAGGCGGTCCCCCTGGTCGAAGCGGCCGGGCTGCCTCCCAGTTTTCGCATCCGCCTCGGCGGCGGTTACACGCGGACGCTTGAGGAGGTTGACGGCGTGTTCGCCGTCGCCGCCGGGCGGCCCGCCCTGGTCGAGCTCCTCGCCGACCCCGGGATCGACCGCTACCGCCTGTCGGCCGAGGTGCGGCAGGACGGGGCGTTGGGGGACGCCTCCGTCGGGCTGTACGTCGGGCATCAGCCGGTCCGCGGGCCGCACGTCGACGCCGAGGTGTTCGCCCACCTGCGGTTCTCCGACCTCGGGCGGCAGGCCGGCCAGGCCCCCGGCCCGAACGGCGAGCGGAGGAGCGTCGCGGCCCTGGACCACCTGTGCCTGGTCCCCCCGGTCGCCGTCGGGCGCGACTGGATCTACCACAACGGGCCGCAGGCGTTCTACCGCCCGCCGGACCCGAAGGCGCAACCGGCCCCCTGGCGCGAGCTGCGGGTCGCGGTGACGCCGCAGGAGATCCGGGCGTGGTTCGACCGCGAAGAACTGGGCGACTACCCGCTCCCCCTGGCGGCGGCCTGGGCGGGCGCGTTGCCCGCGGTCCGGCGGGAGTTCGCGGAAGCCGTCGTCCCGATCACGGGGCGCGGCGGGCTCGGGTTGTACGTCTCCGGCGGCCAGGCGTCGATCCGGAATTGTCGCATCGAACCGCTCCCCTGACCAAGGCACCGAGGAGAACCGATGATTTCCATCACGTCGCCGGCCGTCGGCACCGTCTTCGCCCCGGGGCAGGTGTTCCAGCTCAAAGGGGTCAACGGGCCGCCGATCCGTTGCACGGTCAACGTCGCCGGCCAGAACCCCGTCGAGGTGCCCCTCCCCTCCGGGCAGGGCGACGTGTTCACCTTCCCGGTCACGGCCCCGACCAGCGTGGGCCAGTTCGTGGTGTTCGTCGAGGGGGAGGAGGGGAAGCTCGGGTCGCGGACCTTCAGCGTCGCGAGCTCCTCGACGAACGACTGACAGCGGCGATCGGGAGTTCATCGGCCGGCCCGGCGGATCGTTCCGGTTCGGAACCGAGACGCCGGCACTCTTCCGCGGCGAGCGAGACCTCGCCGGGTCGCGAAACCGTGGCATGGCGACGCGCAAGGCCCGGGTTCCGGGTGCGCCGCGTCCGTGCGCTTGCGCAGGGCGACGAGCGCCCGCGCCCCCACGGGGCGGCGGAAGCGGCGCGGCGGGAGGGCTCCGCAACCCGGCCGGGGAGCGAGCAGGGAACCAATTCACACGCGCGGGGCGGTCCCGGCGTGATTCACTCCGGGGGGGTCGATCCGAAGTCCAGAGAACGGGAGACGCCATGAGCAGGACGATGTTGCTGTTCGCCGCGGCGGGGTGTCTGACGCTCGGCGGCGCGTCGGCGCAGGAGGACAAGGCGGCCGCGGACGCCGAACGCGAGATCGCCGCCTTCGCCAAGTCGCCGGAGGCGAAGACGTGCCGCCGGATCGATTTCGAAACGGCCGAGGTGCGGCCCGGGATCGTCGGCGGCACCTGGATCCTGGTCGTCCGCGGCCAGAAGCCCTGCGCTAACATGGCCGTCGAACTGGTCGCGTACGTCTACGTCCGCCAGCCGGAATACTGGGAGATCGAGGTCGTCGCCTGCCTGAAGGGCGGGATCTGCCTGCCGGCCCAGACGCCGTTCACCGCGGCCCTCCCGCTGGCCGGCGTCACCGGGACGAAGGGGGTCCAGGTCGTCGGCGCGACCAAGACGAAGAAGATCGACGTCCCGCCCCGCTGAGCGGAACAGGGGACGGCCGACACCGGCAGGAGGGGGCACGGCCATTTCGACCCGGGCGGGGCGGCCTCCGCCGGGCGGCCGACCAACGCCCCCGGCGGCCAGCTCGCGGATGGCCGCCGGCGGCCCGGCGGGTGCAGGGGGGTGCCGCAGCGGAGAGCCGGCTCATCCGGATGGGGTGACGCCGGGCCGGCCTCGTCGGGCGCAGGATTCCTACCAGGCGCTGGAGTGCGTGTCATGCCCGCGAAGGTCGAACAGCCGCGGCCGATCCGCTGGGTTCGTTACCGGGTCCGGAACGTCCGGTTCGGATCCCAGCTGCGGATGCTGAACCTCCCCTCCCCGGCGGCGGCCGGCCCGCCGGGCGTGCCGGAGGAGGTCGTCGACCTGGCCGACCCGGCCGACCTCCACCCCGGCGTCGCCCCCGGGGAGGAGATCGTCCTGGAGCTGCCCGACCCGAAGACGCTCCCGCCGGTCGGCGAGCTGGCGGTCGGCCTGCTGCAAGCCGCGGCCAAGATCGAGCACGCTCTCCTGGTGCAGTACCTCTATGCCGCGTACTCCCTGACCGGCGACCGGAAGGTCGTCACCGGGGTCGCGATCGAAGAGATGGCGCACCTGCTCACGGTCCAGAACCTGCTCCTGCTCCTGGGGGAGCCGCCGCACCTCGGCCGGCAGGACTTCGGCCTGCCCGACTCGGACCAGGAGCGCCTGTTCCCGTTCCCGCTCCTGTTCGAGCCGCTCAGCAAGGCGTCCCTGGCGAAGTACATCCTCGCCGAGTCGCCCGAGGCGGCCGACGCCGAGGAGCCGGCCGTCATGGCCCGCGTCCGGGAGGCGGCCCACGGCCAGGGCGAATCGATCAACCGCGTCGGCCTGCTCTACGCCTTCCTCGGGGTCGTCTTCGGCGACAAGGCCCTCCTGATGGAGCGGGCGGCGGAGGGGGACGAGTGGTACCAGATGGTGCACCGCCTCGCCGCCATCCTCGCCACCATCTACGGCGGCCGGGACCGGATCCACCTCCCGGACGCCGCCTTCCCGGCCGCCAATCCGCACGCCGCCCGGCAGGGGCCGGACGAGGAGTGGGACCACAGCGTCGTCAACGAGGCGCTCGACGAGTTCCGGGTCTTTCCGCGGACGGCCGCGGAACCGCTCGTCCGTCGCGGGGACGCCCTCGCCGCCCTGCGCGACATCGGCATCCAGGGGGAGGGGTCGAGCACGGCGGGCCCGGCCGGCGTGGAGGTGTCGCACTTCGCCCGGTTCCTGGGGGCGTTCAAGACCTACTTCGGCGCGGACGGCTCCGGGAATACCCCGGTGCCGACCTACCGCGTCCCGGCCGGGGCGGTCATCGCAGTCGGCGGCGAGGGCCCGGGAGCGATCGCCCACCCGGACACGGCCCGGTGGGCGACGCTGGGCAACCTCCGCTACGCCCTTCTGCTCGGCTTCCTCGAACAGTACCTCGTCACGCCGCCGGGCGAGCGGCGGTCGCTGGCCGCGTGGACGTTCGCCGAGATGTTCCATTTGAAGTGGCTCGGCGCGTACCTGGTCACCCTGCCCCGGTCGGCAGAGATCACCGCCGCCGAGGCGACCGCGGCATTGCCGTTCACCATGCCGCCGGACAGCGAACTGGGCGAGGCCGCCCAGGCCGCCGCCGGGACGTGGCCCGCCGTCCACGCGCGCCGCCTCGCCGAGGCGGTCGCGCTCGCCGAGGGTCTCCTCCCGACCCTCGGCGTGAACACCGACGCCTGGATCGTCCTCAACCACATGCTCCAGCGCGACCGGCGCAAGCTCGCCGAGGCGGCCGCGCGCCGGGAGGGAAAGACCGTCTGGGCCCGCTACGACCGCGTCGGCGACATCCTCGACCTGGCCGCCGGTGCCGGCTTCCCGAAGCACCGCGGGACGTCGCCGCTGACCGGGGCGGGCCAGGTGACCCAGCGCCGGTTCTGGAACCTGCCCCTGGCCCATTTCCAGCAGGTGGTCGTGTACGGCCAGGCCGTCCTCGACCCGGTCGACGGCGCGGGGTCCGACGCGGTCCTGGTGGACATCCTCAAGAGCGGGGAGATGCCGCAAGGCCGGCCGGCGGTCGCCCCGGAGGACATCGCCTTCATCGACGCGTGGATCCGAGACGGCTGCCCCGACGCCCCGGACGTGCCCCCGAACCCGTGAGGATCGCCCCGTGCCCCTTTCCGCCACCCTGGTCGCCTCCGGGCTCAGCCGCCCGGTGTTCGCCACGGCCCCGCCGGGCGACCGCGACCGCCTGTTCCTCGTCGAGCAGCACACCGGCAAGGTCAAGGTGCTCCGGCTGGGCACCGGGACGGTCGCCCCCGCGCCGTTCCTCGAGATCCCCGGCGTCGCCACCGGCGGCGAGCAGGGCCTGCTCGGCCTCGCCTTCCACCCCGGCTACGCGGCGAACGGCCTCTTCTACGTCAACGTCGTCGTCCCCGGCGGGCGGTTCGGTGCGGGGGTGACGCACGTCCGCCGGTACCGCGCGTCGGCGGCCGACCCCGACCGCGCCGAACCGGCCAGCGGGACGACCGTCCTGACCATCGACCAGCCGTTCGCGAACCACAACGGCGGCTGGCTGGCGTTCTCGCCGCGCGACGGGTTCCTCTACGTCGCCACCGGCGACGGCGGCGACCGCGACGACCCGGGGAACCGGGCCCAGGACCTCGACGAGTTGCTCGGCAAGATGCTGCGCATCGACATCGACGGGGACGACTTCCCCAACGACCCGGCCCGCAACTACGCCGTCCCGGCGACGAACCCGTTCCGTGCCCGGGACGGGGCCCGTCCCGAGATCTGGGCGTACGGCCTGCGGAACCCGTGGCGGTGCAGCTTCGACCGGCAGACCGGCGACCTCTACCTCGGCGACGTCGGCCAGGACGCCGTCGAGGAGGTGAACTTCCAGCCGGCGGCCAGCCCGGGCGGCGAGAACTACGGCTGGCGGCCGAAGGAGGGCTCGCTGCCGACGCCGGGGATCGGCGACCCGGTCCCAGCCGGCGTCACCGACCCGATCCACGAGTACCCGCACGCGCAGGGGCGGTCGGTCATCGGCGGCTACGTCTACCGCGGATCGGGCGTCCCCGGCCTGGGCGGGACGTACCTCTTCGCCGACCACTTCACCAAGGTCTGGTCGTTCCGGTACGACGGGGCGGCCGTCCACGAGTTCGCCGACCGGACCGCCGAACTCGGCCGCGGGGGCGGGTCCGCCCACCGGGTCACGTCGTTCGGCGAGGACGCGGCGGGCGAACTGTACGTCGTCTTTATGCGCGGCGACGTGTTCCGCGTCACCGGGGCGGTCCCCTGAGGGAACGGCAGGCAAACGGGAGGTGGCGATGACCCGGTTCGAGCGCGTCCGGCAGATCCTGAACGCCGCCGTCGGCGACGGGGCCCCGAGCCACGGCGGCAAGGGGCAGTTCTGGGATCTGCCGCTGGACCAGTTGAAGGCCCTCAAGGTCCTGGGCCAGAAGGTCATCGAGACGGAGGGGGACGGCCGCGGCGCGCGGTCCGCCCTGGTCAAGGCCCTCAAGGGCGAGCCGCCGTTCGACGACGACGGCTTCGGCCGCATGCCGCTCGACCGGCCGGCGGTCGACCCGGCGGACGTCGCCTTCATCGAGCGCTGGATCGACGACGGCTGCCCCGAGGACGAGGCCGCCTGACCCGGCGGCCCCCAGCGAAGGAGTCCGGCCATGCCCAAGGTGTACAAGATCCATCCGGCGATCGGCATCGCCCGCGTCGGCGACCACCCGGACGGCTTCTTCGTCGGCCCGGAGGTGGCGGGACAGCCCCCGGTCGAGATCGGGCCGGGCGGCGACGAGACGCCGATCGCGAGCTACAAGCAGAAGGTCGGGACGACCGGTCGGCTCAAGCGGCAGGCGGCCCGGTTCCGCGTCTACGAGTACGACCAGCAGCCGGACGGCCGGCTGACGCTCGTGCGCGAGCTGACCCCCGACCAGCCCGACCGGCCCGTCGTCACGTGGACGGTCGACCTGGTCAACAGCAAGGCCGCCGGGTCGAAGATCCTGCGCGGCGGCCTGGTCGAGCCGCGCAACCCAGGCATCGACCCGGCCGAGCTGACCATCCGCAACCCGGCCCCGGTCTCCGTCGCCGGGGCGGGCGAGTCGGGCAGGCGCTTCGACCAGGGGCGCTTCCGCGGCGAGTCGGTCTACCTCGGCGAGCTGGGGACGGACCGCCACGGGCGGCTGCTCGTCCTCGGCGGGAGGGGCGTCTCGCGCTCGGTCCCGGCCGGCGTCGATATCCAGGACTTCGCCAACAACCCGTTCTGGTACGACGACGTGGCGGACGGGCCGGTCACCGCCACGGTGACGTTCGCCGGCGGTCCGCCGGTGCCGGTCCAGGCCCCGGCCTGGGTGATCGTCGCCCCGCCGGACTACGCCCCCGGCGTCGGGGCGATCGTCACCCTCTACGAGGTGGCGTTCCAGGCCGCCCTCGGCAACGCCGCGTTCGGGATCGCCGCCCCGTCGCCGGTCTCCTTCCGCCGGGACGTCTACCCGGTCCTGCGGCGGGCGTCGGACCACCGGTGGACCCACCGGTGGGGCACGTGGGCCACGTTCTCGCGAGACTGGGCGCTGCTGTCGCGCAACGACGGCACGTCGGCGGCGGCGCGGGCCGCGTGGTTCGACCGCCTGGACCCGGACGGGCCCGAGCCGCCCGCCGGCCCGGTGCTGGCCGAGTACGAGGTGCCGCCCTACCTGGTCGCCGTCCTGAAGGCCTGGCGCGACGGGGCCTTCACCGACGACTGGGGCGACCCGGCCGCCCCGCCGGCGCTGACGCCGGACGGCCTGGACCGGGCCGCCCTGGAGGCCTGCACCGGGACGAACTTCTTCCCCGGGATCGAGGCCAGCCTGAACGTGAAGGACCCGGCGCTGTACGCCGCGCCGTTCCGCCTGTCGCACCAGAAGGTCAAGGCCGGCGACATGACCCAGGTCATGGCCGTCCCGTGGCAGGCCGACTTCCTCAAGTGCCGCCGGAGCTGGTGGCCGTCGCAGCGCCCGGACTTCGTCTACGCGACGGCCGCCGCCGCCGGGGCCGAGCCGGGCCGGCCGTGGTCCGCCGGGGCGGACGCCGACCACGAGCAGCTCGTCGCGCGGTTCGGCCTGCTCGGCGTCGTCGTCCCGCACACGGACAACGGCGAGGTCGTCCACCTCGAGGTCGACCGGGACCTGCCGCGGAGTTGAACGGAGGGGGCCATGCCACCTGCGGGCGGGTCGTTCGACGTCGTCGTCGCGGGCGGCGGCCCGGCGGGGGCGGCCGCCGCCGTCGCTCTGGCGCGGGCCGGCCTGACGGTCGCGGTCCTGGAGCGGTCGGGCCACGCCGCCGGCCGGGTGGGCGAGGTCCTCCCGCCCGAAATTCGCCCGGTGCTGTCCCGGCTCGGCGCGTGGGAGCGGTTCCTGGCGTGCGGGCCCACCCCATCCCCCGGCACCCTGTCGGCCTGGGGCGCGGCGGAGCCGCGATCGAACGACTTCGTCTTCAACCCGCACGGCGACGGGTGGCACGTCGACCGGCGGGCCTTCGACGAGATGCTCGCCCGCTGCGCCGAGGAGGCCGGGGCGGCCGTCCACCGGGCGGCCCGCCCGGTCCTGGCGACGCGGGCCGGCGGCGGGTGGGACGTCGAGGCGGAGGTCGGCGGCGCGCGGCGGCGGTTCCGCTCCCGGTTCGTCGTGGACGCCACCGGGCGCTCCGCCTGGCTGGCGAGCCGCCACGGTCGGCGGGTGGCGTGCGACCGGCTGGTCGGCGTCCTGGGCTACCTCCCGCACGCCCCGGTGGAGGACCCGCGCCTGCTGGTCGAGGCGACGGAGACTGGCTGGTGGTACTCGGCGGTGGCCCCGGGGGCCGGTCTCGTGGCCGCCTACATGACCGACCGCGACCTGCTCCCCCGGGCGGCCCAGGACCCCACCACCTGGTCGGCCCGGCTCGCCGAAGCCCCGCTCACGGCGCGGCGGGTCCACGACGCGGGCGGCCCCCCCAGGCCGCGCGTCGTCCGGGCGGAGACGTCCGCCGTCGATCCGCCGGTCGGGGACGGCTGGCTCGCGGTCGGCGACGCGGCGGCGGCGTTCGACCCGCTGTGGGGCCGGGGGGTCTGCCACGCGCTGGAGAGCGGCCGGTCCGGGGCGCTGGCGATCCTCGCCTCCCTGGGAGGCGACCCGGCCGGGCTCGGCGGACATGCCGAACGCGAGTCGGGCGGCGTGCGGGCCTTCCTCCGGGAGCGGACGGCCCAGTACCGCCTGGAGTCCCGCTGGCCGGCCGCGCCGTTCTGGCGACGCCGGCATGGGGGCACCGCGGGGCCGCCGCATCCGACGCGCGGGAGGTCGGACCCCTGACGACGGAGTTGGTTTCCAACCAAATCGCGCAAAAGCAGACCGACCGGCCGGCGGCTGTCGCTTGTAGAGATACCGAGAGGCCGCGCCGCCCCGCTCCGGATGACCTGATCAACGCGGCGGGCCGGCCTTTCTTCTCGGCAGCGATCCCGGCAACCGGGCGCTCACATTCCGGTCGCTTCGTCAACCACCCGGAGGATCCGCCATGTCGTCGCGTTGGTTCGTGCTCCTTCTCGCCTCGATTCTCGCGCCGGTCCTGGTCGCCTGCTGGACGGAAACGACGCCGGCGCAGCCGCCACCCCAGGAAGCCAGCACGGGCAAGACGTCCGCCGCCAAGGAGGCGTTCGCGGAGAACGCCCCGCTGAAGGACGTCAAGTTCGACCCGGCGACCTACAACGCCAAGCAGCAGCGGCTCCGCGAGCACCACCTCGTCGTCCCGATCGGGCCGCTGCCGGAGGATCGCCAAAAGGAGGCGGCCCCGCTCCCGCCGCCGGCCACCGGCCGACCCCGGGCCGCGGGCGAGGCGGGGCTCGCGGTGAGCATCGTTCAGAACCGGGCCTTGACCGACCTGGAGACGAACGACGCGACGAGCACCGTCGGCGAGCCGTCCCTGGCCGTCCGGGGCCAGGAGATCCTCCTGACCGGCAACTGGTACGCCAGCTTCTCCCGCGACGGGGGAGCGACCTTCCAGTACCGCAACCCGGAGACGACGTTCCCGACGATCCCGGGCCGTCGCTTCTGCTGCGACCAGGTCGCGTACTACGTCCCGTCGCACGACCTGATGGTGTGGTTCCTGCAACACGTCAAGGACGCCACCGGCAACACGGTCCGGTTGGCCGTCGCCCAGGGGGACGACATCCGCCAGGAGCGCTGGCGGTACTACGACTTCACGCCGCAGGGGGTCGGGAACTGGTCCCAGGAATGGTTCGACTACCCGGACGTCGCCGCCTCGGCCGGGTCGCTCTTCGTCACGACCAACTGCTTCAACATGAGCGACCGGTTCACGCGCAGCGTCGTCCTGCGCTTCTCGCTCGATGAACTGAGCCGGTACGCGGCCCTCAACTACCAGCACTTCAACCGGACCGACGTCGGCAGCCTCCGCCTGGTGCAGGGCGCGTCGAACGTCATGTACATCGGCACGCACGCCAACGTCGGGACGTTGCGGGTGTTCGCCTGGGCGGACGGGAGCGGCTCCTACCAGAACAAGGATTTCCGGGTCGATGCCTGGGTGGCCGGCGGCGCGACGGGCCCCGGCCCGGACGGGAACGACTGGCTCGGGTTCGTCGACGGCCGGGTCACCGCCGGGTGGGCGACCGGGGCGAACCAGGGGTTCGCCTGGACGTCGGCCCAGGGCGGGAGTTTCCCACGGGCGCACGTCCGCGCCGCGGTCATCGATTGGAACGCCGGGACGGTGGTGCGCCAGCCGCACATCTGGAACGGTGAACTCGCCTTCGCCTACCCGGCGGTCGCGCCGAATTCGAGCGGCCAGGTCGGCGTCTCGCTCGCCTACGGCGGCGGCGCGCTCCACCCGAGCCACGCGGTCGGCGTCCAGCAGAGCGACGGGTCGTGGTCGCTCGCCGCGACGGCGAACGGCACGCACGGCCCGGTGACGAACCGCTGGGGGGATTACCTCACCATGCGGACGAACGGCCGGCTCGGCTCGCGGTTCGCCTGCACCGGGTTCTCGCTGTCCGGCGGCCCGAACCGGCAGGACGTCGTCGTCCGGCTCGTCCAGTTCGACGCCGTCTCGACCGGCCCGGCCGCGCCGCTCCCCGCCGGCCCCGGGGTGGCGTCCGGGCTGCCCCCGGTCGCGGCGCTCCCCGTGGCGGGGCCGCTGCCGGCGGCGGTGCGCAACGTCCTGGCCAAGGAGACGGGGCGGAAGTTCTCCAAGGTGCCGCTCCGGTCCAAGGCGGCCGACATGCTGCTGAGCCGGGCCCCGGGCCTGATCGCCCCGGGAGGCACGAGGCGGACCACCCTGCCGCTCGTTCCGCAGGCCGACCTCCAGGACTACCTGAAACTCGCCCAGTTGCCGGCCGCTTCGAGCTTCTTCTACGAGCGGCCGGAAACCGTCTGCCTGCCGGACGAGCGCCTCCAGGCCGAGGCGACCGCGGACGAGCCGTGGAACATCAACTGCCAACTGGTCATCACGTTCCAGGACGGCACCCAGGCGAGCGGGACGGGCTGGTTCCTCGGCCCGCGCGTCGTGGTCACCGCCGGGCACTGCGTCCACGAGGGGGAGGGCGGCAACTTCTTCAAGAGCGTCGAGGTCATCCCGGGCATGAACGGTGCGGTGCGGCCGTTCGGCTCGCAGCACAGCACCAACCTGCGTGCCTCGGACGGCTGGCGCAACAACGGCACCACGGCCGCGGATTACGGCGCGATCCTGCTCGCGCAGGAGTTCAAGACCCCGGCCGGGAAATCGCCGGGCCGCCTGCCGGCCCTCGTCGCGACGGACGGCGACCTCGTCTCCCGGCAGCTGACCATTTCCGGGTATCCAGCCGACAAGGCGTTCGGCACGCAGTGGTACGACACCGACCCGGTCGAGACGGCCACGGCGACGCGGCTGTTCTACTCGATCGACACGTTCGGCGGCCACAGCGGCAGCCCGGTCACCGCGCAGCTGGGCGGCCAGGTCGTCGCGCTGGGGATCCACAACTACGGCGGCTGCCCGAACCGCTGCACGAGGATCACCGCCGCGGTGAAAGCCGACCTGGATACCTGGCTCGCGGAGAGCACCAAGCCGTGACGGGGCGGGCCATCGGCGCAGGCGGAGGGGGTGATGAGGGGCATCGACCTGGAAAGGGTGCGCGACGTGCTCGTCAGCACGTTCAACCCGGACGAATTCGACATGCTGCTGCGGTTCAAGTTCGACATCGACCGCCAGGACGAGGTCGGCGACGGGCCGTTCAAGCGGGTCGTCTTCCAGGTGCTGACGAAGGCCGAGCAGGAGGGTTGGGACCCTCTCCTGATCGCCGAGGCGGCCGCGGCCCGGCCGATGCGAAAGGACGTCCAGAGCCTGTACGTCGAGTACGCGCAGGGGCTCGTGGACGCCGCCCGGCAGGAGGCCATCCGCGGCAGCCTGGAGCAGGCGCAGGCTCGGTTCGGGTTGACGCCGTCGCTCCGGCACCAGGAAGGCGGCGTGGCCGGCGAGTCGATCCCGGCAACGACGGCCGGCCTGGAGCGGGTCGTCCGCCCGCTCCTGCCCTTCCTCGACGCGGCGCTGTGGCGCGAGCGGCTCTTCAGGCTCGAGTGCCGCGTCTGTCGGGTCGAAACCGGCGTCTCCGGGCCCGGGACCGGCTTCCTGATCGGGCCGGACGCTGTGATGACGAACTACCACGTCCTGAAGAAGGTCCTCGAGACGCCGGCCGGGGCGGGCGGAGTTCGGCTGCGGTTCGACTACCGCGTGCTGGCGAACGGGTTGAAGTCCGAGGGCGTGGCGGTCGGCCTCCACCCGACCGACTGGCTGGTCGCTTACGGGCCGTACACCGCGGCGGAAGGGCGCGACGAGCCGGACGCCGAGGCCCCCCGGCCGGACGAGCTGGACTTCGCCGTGGTTCGGTTGAGCCGGCGGTTCGGGGACGAGCCGGTCAAGGCGCAGGGGGCCGACGCCCTCGCCCGGGGCTGGGTGCGCCTGCCGACGGCGGCCCCGGCCCTCGTCCCCCTGGCGGCGTTGCTCATCCTGCAACACCCGCAAGGCGGGCCGCTCAAGCTGGCGTTCGACACGGCCCCGGACGTCCGGCTGGTCCACGGCGGGAGGCGGGTGCGCTACGCGACGAACACCGACGGCGGCTCGTCCGGCTCGCCGGTGTTCGACCTGGACTGGAACCTGGTCGCGCTGCACCACTACGGCGACCCGGCCGTCGGGCAGCCGAAGTTCAACCAGGGGGTGCCGATCGGCCTGATCCGCGACCGGCTGAAGGACCTCGGCCAGGAAGGCGTCCTGGGTGGCGATCCGCCCTGAACCGTGAGGAGCCGAGCCATGTGCCCGACCGCCCCCCCGGCCGTCAAGCTCAACGGCCCGCAGATCGGAGAGCTGGTCGCCATCCTGACCGCCGCCTTCGATGTGGACGAGTTCGTCGAGGCGGTCCTTTACGATCTGAACCTCGACCCGTACGCCGAGTTCGCCACCCCCGGCCAACCGCTCAAGGCGGTCGTCCTGGCGGTGGTGAGTGGCCTGAACCGGCGCGATCGGGTCGGCGAGTTGCTGACCGCCACGGCGCGAAGGCGGCAGGGCAACGTGGCTCTGGCCGGGTTCCTCGGCAGGGTCCGGTCCGGTCCGGGGCAGATCGACGATCAGGTCGGGGTGGTCCAGAGCGCGCTCGCGACGGCGAAGGCGTTGGCCCGCGCCGACGACAAGGTCCAAACGCAGCTCAGGCAGTTCAAGTTCCCGCTGGAGTTAACCCGGCAGGAACTCGATCGGTTGGCTCGCTACAAGGGGCTGCATGACTGCCTGCACACCCTGCAGATGTGGCTCGACGAACTCGTCCGAGCCGCCGAGGAATTCCCGGGCGACGGCACCGCCGGTGCTCGGATCGGGGTGTACCTGGTCCGGCTGCGCGGGTTGCTGCGGGCGGCGGCGGACCAGACCGACGGCCTGCCGACAATGGAGGACGAGAAGGCCTGGGTGGCCGATTTCGAGCAGACCTTGTCCAAGGCCCAGGCCGCCCTCGATTCCGCCCAGGTCGTCGCGCTGGTGGGTGCCGTCGCTGCCTTGGACGGGCTCATGCGTGAGACGGCCCGGATCTACGTCGGCCTGACGACCGCCGCCCGGAGCCTGCGACTCGAGTGGCTGAGCGAGGCCCTGGAGGGATTGCTCAACAATCCCAATCAAGCGGTCGCCCTGCAACTCCGGACGGGGTATGTCGCCCTGCTCGAGCTGACGCCGCAACTCGCCGGGTTGGTCGATGTCCACGACGGCTGGCATCGGGTCGATCAGTTCCTACTCGGCCTGGGGGAACTGCCCCCCGGCACGCCGCCCGCGCGGGTCCCGCGCTGGGTGCAGATCAAGTCGTTGCTCGCCTGCCTTTGCCCGCCGGGGAATGAAACGAACCCCCTCGACGACCCGCCGGTGCTGGCCGACCGCTGGGAAAAGGAGCCAGACCTCCGGAAGGCGGAGACCCTGTACCTGTCGCTCCGAGCGGCGGCGCGACAGCAATTCTACCAGGCCGACACCCAGCTCCGCACCCTGACCGCGAAGCTGACCGGCATCCTGGCTCCGCTCGAAGCCCTGCTGAAGGTGATCTGACGTGGAAAACGACAACGCTACGACGGACGGCCCGTTCCGATCGACGACCGCCCTGCAGGCAGCTCACGCCGAGTTGCTCGCCTCGGTTTCGGAACCGTTGACCGACGGGGATACCGGGCGGGTGGAACGTTACCTGAAGCGGGTCGTCGCGACCGGGGCGGTCCTCGACCTGCCACGCGACCGCCGGCAGGCGCAGGGCCTGATCGACTACTGGGTGGCGACCCTTCTGGGCCAGGCCGAGACCGCGTCCGATGCGACCCGGCGACGGAAGCCAGAGTTGACCCTCCTGGCGGCCTTCGACCCGGCCACAGTCCGACAGGCCGCCGCTCACGCCGACGCCTTGATCGCCACCCTGACGCCGCAGGAGCGCGTCCTGGTCCGTCGGGTCGTCCTTCGGCTGGTTCGGCTCCGGCCGGACGCGCCGATCTTCGACCCGATCGCCGCCTCGCGCGGCGCGCTGCACGACCGGGGGCAAACCCCGCAGGAAGTCGACGCGATCCTGGAGCGATTGCAAGAGGTCGGGGTGGTCCACATCACGCGCGGCGAGAACGCCCTCAACGACCAGGTCATGCTCCGGTCGCCGGGCCTCCTCGAACCGGGCACCTGGCCGACGCTCCGCACCTGGCTCGACGAACGGCAACAGTTCCGAGGCAGGGCGGTCGCCTGGGCTAGCGCGCGAGAAGCCGCCAAGGACCAGGTCTTCCCCCGCGCGGTCGATCGGTTCGACTACTGGGTCGCGCGCAAGCTGTCGAACCTCGGCAGGTGGCTCGCACGATGGATCAGCCCTTGCATCTTCTGGGTGCGGCGCAAGCTCGGCCTGACGAGCCCGGCGGACCTGCTGCTCGACGGGGAGGAAGCCCAGGAGGCCCGGACCTATCACGACCGAAACCCGGCCGAGCGGCAGTATCTCGACGAGAGCCAGTTTCGCAGCGACCTCACCAACCAGCGGAATCGGGTGCTCATCGCGCTGTTCGCGCTGATGCTCCTTGCGGCTTCGATCGGCTGGCTCTGGGCGGGCGTCAGTTCGTACAACTGGCACCAAGCCTCCCAGGTCGCCATCGCCGCGAAGCAGAAGGCCGAACGAGAACGGGATCGGGGGTGGCTGCGTCGCGGGACGTCGGTCCGCATTCAAACGGAACGCATCGAGCTGGAGGAGGCCAAGTACGGCCTGGTTCCCTGGCCGAAGTTGATAGAAGCCAACGTTCAATTTCGCAGGGACTTGCGCGATCCGGGCAAATGTCTGTTGGGGCCTGGGTCGTTGATCGGAATGAAGGGCGTCTTCGCCCCGGGACCTGGCTCTGTTTGCTGCGTCGTCGAGAAGGATGGGCAACGGCATCTCGTCACGGCGTCTTATTTGTTTCAAGGGGCCAGGGCGGATGTGGTCCATCCCGGCGAAGCCAACACCGTTCTTGCCACGTGGCAACAGGCCCCCGGCGACAACCCTGGCTTTGTCTTCGCGAAGCTCGCGCCGGGCATCCCGGCAACGAACGTCCTTCCTCCCATCTCGATCGAAAGGTATCAACACCTCCAGTTCCGCTACCAGCAGGGGGCCTCGCCACCGAAGCCCGGCCAACAGGTGGTCCTGGTTGGGAGCGGTTCCGGGCTGCGGACAGGTACCGTGAAGGAGCCGAACCCGAACAACGAAGCCGAAACGCTTTTCCGGAGCGCCTACCCCGAGCTGGGAATGGACCTCATCTTGACCGAGCGGATTTCGGCCCCCATGGATGCGGGGGCCCCCGTCCTGGACGGCGAGGGGAATCTGGTCGGCATGCTGTTCCTCGGGTTGACCAGCGAGGTTCCCGATTTCGACCGTTCGGTCATCATTCCGATCGGAACGATCGCTGCCGAACTCGAGAAGCACGGCGGACGCATTCTGCCTCCGGGCGAGTAGGGCAGGGGCAGCAGGCGGGGTCAATGGAACGCAGCTTGCCTGAACCTCGAAGG